>Ga0207867_1000009_pt1 | contig 257076 bp, 231 predicted proteins | sample HigsolmetaAR206D_FD_184838 | JGI IMG/M metagenome (GOLD analysis project Ga0207867, IMG submission 184838) | Ionic liquid and high solid enriched microbial communities from the Joint BioEnergy Institute, USA - AR20-6-D (SPAdes) (version 2) ...
TAAATTTTAATGCGTCAATTGTAAGAGGGCTGTCCGCAGGTTCTGCCCGCGCGGCAAAAGTCGAGATCGCCATCTCTCACGCACTGCCAAATCTCGCCGTTCCGGACAGACGGGCGGTGCAACTGCCGGATATTTTTTCGCATCAGCTGCGATTGAGCCGCTGGGCGAGCAGGGATTTGGCGCGATCGGCGCGCTGTCGTTCTTCCTGCGAAATCTGATCGAAAAAGCGGGCAAGGTCACTGTCGCCGGACTCTTCGGCATCGGCGGCGTAGACCTCGTACATTTCGGCACCCTGGAGGGCGTGATAGAGCACGCTGACCAGATCGTAGGTGCTGTCGCTTGTGCCGGTATCCTGCTGCCCGCCAGCCATAATCAGCCTCCCTGTCTCATGGTTTGCCCGGATATCGGGCCGAGGGAACGATGCTGGAGCAACGACGGGCACTAGCGGGAGTTCCGGGCCCCCGCCGGTTTGCGTGGCGTCCGCGCAGGATCAGGTCTCAGGCGATGGTCACGCCGCCATCCACCACGATGGTCTGGCCGGTCATGAAGGATGAGGCGGGTGCCGCCAGGAAAACGGCCGCTCCGGCGATCTCGTCGGGCTGGCCGATGCGCCGCAGCGGGGTGTTGGCCGTGGCGGCGCGCAGGGTCTCCGGGTTTTCCCAGAGCGCGCGGGCGAAGTCGGTCTGGACCAGTCCCGGGGCGATGCAGTTGACGCGCACATTATGGGGGCCGAATTCCACGGCGAGGTTGCGGGCAAGCTGGAAGTCCGCCGCCTTCGAGATGTTGTAGGCGCCGATGATGGGCGACCCCTTGAGGCCGCCGATCGAGGACACGAGAATGATCGAGCCGTCCCGGCGCTCCACCATCTGCGGCGCGATCATGGAAATCAGCCAGTGGCTGGCGATGACGTTGTTCTCGAGGATCTTGCGGAACTGCTCGTCGGAGATGCCCGCCATCGGGCCGTAGTAGGGGTTGGAGGCGGCATTGCAGACCAGAATGTCCACCTTGCCGAAGGCCCGGTTTGCGCTGTCCGCCAGGCGCTGGAGATCCTCCTTGGAGGAGATGTTGGCCGGCACCGCAATCGCCCGGCCCTCGCCGCGTGTCTGATTGATGTGTGCCGCGACCGCTTCGCAGGCTTCGGCCTTGCGGGAGGAGATGACCACTTGCGCGCCGTGCTCGGCCAGCCGCTCGGCAATGGCCCGGCCGATGCCGCGCGAGGAGCCGGTGATGATCGCAGTCTTGCCCGTCAGGTCGAAGAGGTTCATGGCGGTGCCCCCACTCGTCTGGATGGAAAACGCAACGCGAGAAACCGGATCAACTGCTCAGCAGGAGTATTGCGGGGGCCCGGTGAATGACAACAGCCCTTGGCGCATCCCCCCAATGTTCTGTCGGGGGGGCGGCCGCGACCGGGGGCAGATCGGGCGGACCGGGGCAGCGTTACTTCAGGGGCGTGGTGACGGCCATTTCCGCGCGCGCGGGCGCTTTTTCGGGCACGCGCCCGGCTTCCTCCTGACCCGTCTCGATTTTCTCGTCTGCTTCCCGGTGGTCGGCGGAATCGGCGGATCGGGGTGTTTCCTGCCTCTCGGCGGCGTCGGGGTGATAGGCCAGCTCGACAATGATCGGGAAGTGGTCGGAGCCCAGTTTGCGCCCCAGCTGGAGATGGTTCAGCAAAAATCGCCGGTCGTGAAAAACATGGTCAAGAGGCCAGCGCGCATACCAGCGTCTGGCATCGAAGGTCGAATAGAGTCCGCGGCCAATCCGCGGGTCGAGCAGTCCGCTGACCCGCTGAAACAGCCGTGTGGTGCGTGACCAGGCCACATCGTTCATGTCGCCGCAGACTATGACCGGGTAGGGACTGCGGACGGATTCTCTTGCGACGAGCAGAATTTCCGCATCCCGCTCATAGGCGTGCGCGCCAACAACGGGCGGCTCGGGGTGCAGACAGTACAGTTCGACCAGCTGGCCGGAACGCAGCCGGATCAGGGCCTTGATGGAGGGCACGCCTTCCGTCACCAGCTCCCGCACCGTGACGTTCACCACCTCCAGGCGTGAGAACAGGAGCATGCCATAGGTGTTCTCCTGAGGGCGCAGCACCTTCTGGGGATAGCGATGCGCCATGGCCGCCAGGTGACGGCTCCACCAGTCGTCCGCTTCCAGAATCAGCACCACGTCTGGATTGAAGACGGAGATGTTCCGGTAGAGGCCGTGGATGTTGCGGTTGTGCTGCAACACGTTGGCGATGAGCAGCCGGATGCGTTGATCGGGGTCGCCGCCCCGGACCGCCGACTGAACCTGAAGACGGCGCAGCGGCGTGTAGGGGAAAATCCACCACATCTGCCAGCAGAGAGCCAGCAGGGTGACACCCAGTACCGCCTTTGCGGCGAGGCTCTCGGGCCAGAGCGCAATCTGCGCCGCAGCGCACAGGGCAAGCAGCAGCGCCAGTTGCTGGCGGGGGAAATCCCAGATGCGGACCCACCAGAGCCCGCTCGGGAGAAGAGGGAGGGCGGTCAGGCCAACCAGAAACAGGGAGAATGCAGCGACCACAGCGCTCAGCATGGCAGTACCCAACCCTTTGCGTAGGGCCAGCCACCAAGGGGCTGTCCGGACGATCTCATACTGGGAACGAATGGCAGGCAGCTTGGTGTCCCCCGGGGTCTGAAAAACGAACCTGCGGAAAAGAGAGCAGAAATCGTTTCGCATCCGCCGGTATTGCAGAGGGGTTAGACAATTGATTTGCCGCCCCGGGTGTAGCACACGGTTCCGAGCTGCAAGGCGAACCGCCACTTGGGAGGCTAAGGAATGTTCAATACGTTGGAGGCCCAGCCTGCGGATGCGTTGCTGGGCCTGATCAAGTTGTTTGCGGAAGACACCCGCCCCTTCAAACTCGACCTGGGTGTGGGCGTTTACAAGGACGAGGCGGGCCACACGCCGATTTTCGCTGCGGTGAAGGCCGCCGAGCGCCGGCTGCTGGAAGAACAGGACACCAAGGCCTACCTGGGGCCGGCGGGCGACATTCGCTTCCTTGACCTGCTGGGCGGTCTCGTCTTCGGGGACGGCTGGGCGGCGCAGGCGGGCCGGACAGCCTCCATCCAGACCCCCGGCGGTTCGGGCGCGCTGCGCATCGGTGCCGAGCTGCTGCGGGACGTGGTCCCCAGCCGCCGCATCTGGGTCGGGCTGCCGACCTGGCCGAACCACGCGCCCATCTTCCGCGCGGCCGGGCTGGACGTGAAGACCTACCCCTTCTTCGATGTCGCCAGCCAGTCACTTCAGTTCGATCAGTTGATGGCGGCGCTGGAAACCGTCGAGCGGGGCGATGCCGTCCTCCTGCATGGCTGCTGCCATAACCCGACCGGCGCCGATCTCTCGCCGGAGCAGTGGCAGGCGGTTGCGGACGTTCTGGAGGCCCGTGGCCTCCTGCCGTTCGTCGATCTGGCCTATCACGGCCTGGGCGATGGGCTGGAGGCGGATCTGTATGGCGTCCGCCTGCTGTCTGCCCGCCTTGGCGGTGTTCTGGTGGCTATCTCGTGCTCCAAGAACTTCGGCCTGTATCGGGACCGGATCGGGGCGCTTTATGTGGTCACCGGCGCGGATGAGACGGCGGCCATCACCGCCTCCCACCTGGCCAGCCATGCCCGCACTGCCTATTCCATGCCGCCCGATCACGGCGCGGCCGTGGTGCGGATCATTCTGGGCGATGCGGAACTGGCCCGTTCGTGGCGGGAAGAGCTGGATGCGGTGCAGAAGCGCATTGCCGAGATACGGGCAGCGCTTGCGGCCCATGGCCGGGCCGGGCCGGTGGATCTGACCGCCGTGGGCGGGCAGAAGGGCATGTTCTCGACCCTTTCGCTGACCCGGGATCAGGTGAGGACGCTCCGGGCAGAGCGGGCGGTGTACATGGCCGATTCCGGCCGCATCAATGTGGCCGGCCTGCGCCTTGCCGATATCGAGGCGTTCGTGGCGGCGCTGCGCTCGCTCTAGGTTGCGGTGTTTGACGGGCAGGGGGCACGGTCCGCGCTCCCTGTCCGGTTGCCGTCAGCACGGTGAGAGCACGTTGCTGGCGGGGAAGCGGATCTCCCAGTGAAAGGTGCCGTCCGGCGCGTAGGTGGAGGAGACTTCGCCGCGCAATCCCCGGGGGGTGAGCCGCTCCAGAATGTCCCGCGAGAAGGACTTGCGCTCTCCAACCCTTTCCGGCACCGGGCCGCCGTTCTCCTGCCAAACCAGACGATAGCCGGGGCTGCCGTCCTTGAGGGCGCCGGTCTCCCACCTGATTTCAAGGCGGCCTTCGGGCCGGGTCAGGGCCCCCTGAGCGCCCGCCTTGACCGCCAGCTCATGCAGGGCGAGCGCGAGCGTCTGGACCGCGGCGGGGCGCAGCCGCAACGGCGGGCCTGACCATGTCGCGCGCGAGGCGTCGTTGCCGAGCGCATGGTTGAGCTGGGTGCGAATGAGGTCCGGCAGGGTCACCCCCTCCCAGTCCTCCCGCACCAGAAGGTCATAGGCGAGGGCAACCGATTGCAGGCGGGCGGTGAACGGCTCGATGGCGGCGGGCGGCACATTGAGCGTCTTGGCGCTCATCCGCACCACGCTCTGGATCACTGCGAGCATGTTCTTGGCCCGGTGCGTGGTCTCCTGAAGCAGGGCGCGGCAGTGTGCTTCCGCCCGGCGGAAGCGGGTCACGTCGAACAGGCAGCCGATCGCGCCGCGCTCACCATCCGCGAACACGCCGGGCTGGATCGTCAGCTCATACCAGCGCGGGCTGCCTTCGCGATCGTCCAGCTGGAAGTTGGTCGCAACCGCCTCGTTGCGCGCAAGAGCGGTGCGCAGCGCCTCGGTGACCCGTTCCCGCAGCAGCGGCGAAAGGGCCGATACAGAAGCCCCGGGAGCGCTGTTGGCGATCCCGTTCTCGCCGCTACCGGAGACTTCGCCAAGGGGAGTCGTCCAGCGCACCGAGAGGTTGGCCGCGTGCGCGAAAACGGCAGCGCCCGTGCCTCTCAGCGCGTCCTCGAGGCTGAGCGCCCCGCCGGGCCCGGCGCGGAGCGGGAGGGCAGGGGGCGCGCCGGCGAGCTGCCGCGTCCCACCCCCGGGTCCGGCAAAAGGCACCACCCCGGCGAGGGCGGGCCGGAGCGCCAGGGTGGAGAGGATGGCGGACAGGCCCGCCGCACACTGAAGCCGGAACATCAGCAGGCTGCCGGTCTGCACAAGGTCAAGCTCGGACATCGCAAGGCCGCATCCGCTCAACAGGGCAATACAGCCGAAAAAGACGCAGACGAATTTCCAGCCTGTCCGGCCATGCTGCATCGCCACGATGACGATTGCCAGCAGTGTCAGGAGAAAGCCCACGAGAATGAGAATGTCTCCGGAGACCGCCGTCTCCGGCCTGACGTGCCATAGATCCGCGGTCGTTGCGAACATGGTCGCTGGCAGACTGATGAGATCGACTGCGCCAGCCGCTGCATTCAGAACACTGCCCTGCGCGACCATGGTCCGTCCTCCCCCTCGCCTCTAGTCAGGACAATGCAGGAAGGCGCGCACGTTCGCCTCTGCATGAGTTCAGGGGAGATAGTGCTTTTGTGGTGTTACCAATGCAACCGCAAAGCTGCACCTTGTACCAAAATGGCAAAAGACACGGTATTCAGGCCTGTTGGATCAGCGGAATATATTACTTTCTGGCCTTTCGGAGCGTGAAGGTATAATCCTGAGACAGGGCAGGCATAGCTGTTGAGGTTGTTCAACAAATGCCTGACAGTGTTGTGGTTGATTACCCCGTGCCCGTTGTTCGGCCGATCGTATCCTTGTGTCCGAAACGGCTTTGCTTTGAATATCTTAGCTCACTTTTGAAACCTTTCTGGTTATCAAACGTTACACGCGAGCGGGGTCTTTTCGTCCTTCACGGACAAGGCCGAGATAAACCAGGCCAAGAAGAAGCGAAGAGGGACATGTCAATAGCCAGGGAAATTCAGGTTCACCTGCCCCATTTGCGGCGCTATGCGCGCGCTTTGCTGGGCACTCAGGCGGCTGGTGACGCTTTTGTCCGGGCCTGTTTGGAAGTCATTCTCGAAGACTCCAGCATGTTTCGGCGTCCGAACGAGATGCGGATCACGCTGTACCGCCTGTTTCAGACCATTCTGTCGTCCACGTTCATGCAGATTGGGGATCGGTCTGTCGTAAACGGCAGCAGCGAGGTGCTTCCGCCGCTTTACCGCTCGACCGAGATGTCTCTCGATTCCCGCCAGGCTCTGTTGCTGACCACCCTTGAGGGCTTCAGCTACGAGGAAGCGGCGCGGATCATGGACCGCGACGAACGCGATATCGAGGAACTGGTCGAAGCGGCGCTGACCGAGATCGACCAGCGCTCGGCACTCCGGGTTCTGATCATCGAGGATGAGCCCATCATTTCGATGGATCTGGAAAATCTCATCGAGGAACTGGGGCATACCGTGGTGGGCGTTGCCTCGACCCACGCCGAGGCGGTGGAGCTGGCGCAGTCAGGCTACCCGGAGCTGATCCTGGCCGACATCCAGCTGGCCGATGGCAGCTCGGGCTTGGAGGCGGCAACGGAGATCCTCAAGCAGTTCAACGTGCCGGTGATTTTCGTGACCGCCTTCCCGGAACGGCTGCTGACGGGTGACCGCCCCGAGCCGGCCTTTCTCATCACCAAGCCGTTTGACCGGCGCGTGGTCAAGGCAACCATCGGTCAGGCGATCGACGTGTCCTGACAGGGGACGGATCGGACAAGCGAGCAGCAAAAGGGGAGTCTGGCGGCGACGCCGGACTCCCGGTCCGTTTTGGGGATCTGCGACACAGGTCGGTCAGTCCTCGGTCGCCGTCCTCAGCCCTTGGCGGGTGGTGTGCCGTCCGAACCCGATCGAGAAAACCCAATGAAATCCTGAGCCAACAAGTGTCGGGAGCGGAACCAACGCCGGGACGGAGTGTTGTCTTCCAGGCCTATGAACCGGGAGACGGCATATGCTTTATTGGGCAGCCGCTTTTTTTGTCATTGCGTTGATTGCGGCGCTGTTCGGATTCTCCGGCATAGCGGTTGCGTCCGTCGGCATTGCAAAGATCATCTTTTTTGTTTTCCTGGTTCTGTTCCTCATCAGCCTGGTGCTCGCACTGTTCAACCGCAAGCCGCCCGCAGTCTGAGCGCGGCCTGAGGCCTTTCGGCCAAGAGGATGACAGGAAGAGATGACAGGAGGACAGGCCGGGGCCGCATCAATTGCCCTGCCAGGAAGTTGCGATGCCAGCCGCGTGCCTGTCCGTCACCCCCGGCCCGGTAGGGCCTTGCTGCCTGTGAGCAGCGGGACGTCTGTCAACAGCGGTCGATCGAGCAGTCGGTCGATCAAGCCGCTTACCGAGAGGATGCACGATTGCCGGAGTACCGGCTCTCGATCACCTCAACCTCGTTGAGGATGGCATCCGCCGTTTCCGTGTCGGCCGTATCATCGTGGCCCATGCGGCTACAGATGTTGCCGCTCTCGATCAGGGACGCCAGCGCTGCGCGTGCGCGCGCCACGCGGCTTTTGACAGTGCCGATCGCAACGCCGCAGATCTGGGCAACCTCCTCGTAGGACAGGCCGCCGGCGCCCACCAGGATCAGGGCTTCGCGTTGCTGTTCGGGAAGAATCTGGAGCGCCCGGTGCAGGTCGCCAAGTTCGAGGTTGCCGTCCTGACTGGCGGAGATCACCAGAACGCGTGCGGCGCGCTCCTCGTCCCAGTCGCTGGTGAAGCGGCGGCGACGCATCTGGGAGATGTAGCTGTTGCGAAGGATCATGAAGGTCCATGCCTTCATGGATGTTCCAGGCTCAAACCGGTCCCGCGATGCCCATGCCTTGGTCAGGGCATCCTGCACCAGATCGTCGGCCGCGTCCCGCTGGCCTGTCAGGCTTCGCGCGAAGGCGCGGAGGTGGGGCAGGACCGAGATAAGCTCCGATTTGAAATCGAATTTAGGCGCCGGCTCGGAGCTGGATGCCATCGTGTCACCTGCTACTATTGTCCTGAACCGCTCTTTTCGGCCTCCTCGAGGCGGCCGAGCAAAGCGGTGAATTCTTCAGGGATGGGTTCATTCAGCACGTCGTCGTACACAGCGCGCAAGCTCTGCGTGACCCGGTTTACCAGACCTGAAGTGGAGGTATATTTCGAGGACCGGGACGCCCAGTAGGCACCCGTTCCTTCGACCTTTTTGATCTTTTGACCCCGCCCTTCCATACTGAGCACTTGCCGTCCAACCCGCCGTGATCCAATCGTTGGTTTAACGTGTCCCTTGGACTTTGGTTCCATTGCCGTTCATCCGTGTGTTGAATATTGAAGCATATTCCGCTGCGTGTGCCCTGGTCCATCCCGTCAGAAGGAAGCCATGACCCCCGGAATCCCTGTCGCAGTTCTCAGAGTCGCAGTCCTCAGATCCCCGACGAGCCGCGGGCCCGAAACCGGATCTCCCAGAGCGTGTCGCCTTGCTCCCGGCCCTGGTGGTCAAGCTGCTTGCGCAGCACGTTGATGAGCTTCCGGCTGACATCCTCGATGTCATCGAACTCCTGCGGCGAAATGGTTTCAATGCCGGTGAGCTTCATCGAGACGAGCCCGTTCGCCCGTTCCGTGGTCAGACGGAGCGTGGGCGTGAGCGGCTCATCGATGCCGATATGGTTTAGGGCACGCACCCATTCGCAGACCAGCAGGGCAAGCGGGACCGCCTGGTCGATGGGAAGCTCGCAGGAGGCGGCGTCCAGCTTCAGCGAGCGCACCAGCGGGGAGGCATTGTCCTGATTCCGCAGCCGGTCCAGCAGGTCGGAAAGGCTGCTGGTGAAGTCGATCATGTCCGTGCGGAGCCCTTCGTAGAAGCGCCGGTGGACGATGGAGATGGCCAGCACCCGCTGGATCAGGTTGTTGAGCTGGGAGATCTCCTCCGCACGATTGGCGGCCCGGGCCTCCAGGTTCAGAAGGCCGAGGATGATCTGCATGTTGTTGTTGACGCGGTGGTGCAGCTCGCGCCGCAGCGCCCGCTCCCGCACGGCGGCGTGGACGAGGTTCTGGTTGATCTCGGAGAACGAGCCGGCCATGCGGTTGAAGGAGACGGCGAGGGAGCGGATTTCCCGGGCGGCGTGCGCCTGCGGCCGCGCCCGGACGGAGAGGTTGCCGTTGGCGTAGGCGAGGAAGGTTTTCTCCAGGCTCGCAACGGGCCGGGTCACGAAATGGTGGAACAGCCACCACACCGCCCCCAGCATGAGCAGCAGCATGAGCAGCGAGCCGGCAATGCCGCTCAGCAGCACAAAGAGCGCCATGTCCCGCACGGAGGCGATTGGTGCGGCGGCGACCAGCAGCATCTGGGACTCGCCCAGTTTGCGCACGATGTAGAGCCGCTCCTTGCCATCGCGGGCCACCAGCGACGAGGCACCGGATTTGTCCGCCAGCGGCAGCACCTCCTGGCGGGGCAGCCATTGGACGTTGGCCGGATCGTCGCCGGCGAGGGTGAGGTAATTGCCGTCGGTGTCGATGAGCGCAATGCTCGTGTCTCCGGGGAGGGCCAGATCCTGCGTTGCCTCGGTGAAGGCGAGGGTGTCGAGGGCGGCGATCAGCTGGCCGCTGGTTTCTCCGTTTTCCCCGGTTTTCCAGGGAACGGAGACGAGGCCGATGGCGCGCTGCTGGGGGGTGCGGTCGGGCACCAGACTGACGAGGCTGGAGGACTGGCGAAAGGCAAACCGCTCGGACGAAATTTCCACCGAGAGGTCGTTTCCATAGCGGCAGATGGTCTGCCCCAGCGCATCGATGGCCTGAAAGCCGATCAGATGGGGCAACATGCGGATGTCGTCGCTGTTGCCCGGGCGGCACTGGGTGGTGTTGGTGTCTGAATCGAGGCGCAGCCCGACGTTGCCTCCGATCCCTTGCAACAGAAACCGGGTCTCCTCCAGCAGCAGCTTCTCGCGCGCCGAGATGACTTCCGAGGCCAGCAGCACGGTGTGCTCAAGCTGGTTCCGATAGGTCACGTAAGCCTGGTTGGCGTTGTACAGGGACAGGAGCAGATAGGGCGCCAGCGACAGGGCAAGCAGAAAGGTCAGCTGTTCACGGAAGCCGACGGATCGCAGCGGCGCGCGCAGCCGCAGAAGGCGGCCAAGGCCCGGTCCGCGACGGGCGGGCCGGGCTTGTTTCCTGCGCGCAAGATTGAGGGAGGTTGTCAACAGCCTGCCGCTCCCATGCCCTTTGATATGCAGTCTAAGGCACAGCAGGCCTTAAGAGAATGTGTATATTGTCGTGGTTGGAGTCGTCTGAAATCCGGGTTCGACGGGCGCTTGCTTGCCGATCTGGCGTCGCCTTCGACCTGCCGGGGCTTGCCTGCAAGGGGCAGACCGATAGGCGAGGATTGCCTCCGTGTGTCCTGTCTTGTCATACGGACCATCACCGGCCAACCGCACTCCATCACCCTCATCCTGCAAAATTCCTGGCTGCGCGGATTGTTCCGCCAAGTCTCGATTGCGCGACACTCTGGCGCAGCTTGCCGAAGCGCGCGCCAGACGGGAACGCGGGCGGACGTGTGGCGTTAGCCGGTCAAGCGGTGGCGTTTTTTCTGCCGGAAAAGCACGGCCACCAGAACGACGACCAGAATGACGACCATAACGACAAGGAGCCGTCCCGTGATCCCCAACGAACCGACCCACACCGCCACGGTGCAAGCCGTTGATACCGGCATCGACCAGGCCATGATCGGCCGTCTGGCAGATGCGCTCTGCCGGGCGGTGGCCGACACGTTCAGCCTGTATCTGAAGACCCTCGGGACGCACTGGAATATTGTCGGCCCCAACTTTTACGGCATCCATAAACTCACGGAACAACAGTACGAGGATCTGGACGAGGCGATCGATGCTCTTGCCGAGCGTATTCGCGGCCTTGGCTATCCCGTCCCTGCCGGATTTGCCGAGTTCAGGCAGTTCAGCATTGTTGAGGTGGAAAGCACCATCAAGTCCTCCGAGGAGATGCTGACGGCCCTCATCGCCGACAACGAGGCGCTGGCCAAGCGCTTCCGCGAATTCTCCAACGCGGCGGCGGACGCGCAGGACAAGTTCACCGAGGACATGCTGATCGGCCGTATCGGCGCTCATGAAAAAAATGCCTGGATGCTGAAAGCCCTGCTGGCCTGAAGCGGCACCGGCGCATCCGCACATGGCGGTTGGAGGGGGCGGTTGGAGGGGGCGCCTGGAGGGATGGGCACCTGCCCGGAGCCCACCTGCCCAGACCCCCCAGACCCCGGGGTCGGGTTCTATTTCATGCGCCCTTCATCCTCGTCTTCCTCCTCGTCGTCCTCATCGTCCAGATCGCCGTCATCATAGCCGTTCTTCTCCTCGTCCGATTCATCCAGGATGCCGACCGCATCTTCCTCTTCGTCCTCATCCTCCGTGTCTTCGTCCTCGTCGGCGGAGGAGGGGTTGATGACCGTTTCTGCAAGATGGGTGAGAAGCTCGTCGCTGGCATAGACCGTGTCGAGATCGGTCGAGAGGGTTTGCGCGTCGGCGGGCAGGGCGAGGGCTTCTGCGAGGGCGCGGGCCGTTCCGTATCCGGCGATGCAGTAATGGGCCATGCGCTGGACCTGGGCGATGATGACCACATCACGGGCGGCATCGGTCAGCGGTTTTTCCAGCGTTTCCTCCCGTGCCTGTTCGGCAAGGCCAACCATGGCCCTGCTCTGGTCGATCGGGCCCTCTTCCACACCGTGCCGGGTCAGCAGATCGCGAATGGTGCGGTTGCGGGCTTCAAGACGCATGGTGATCCGTTTCAGGAGTTCGCCTAAGCGACGGTTGCCGGCCGCATCCACCATTTCGGATACAACCTCGAACATCTGCTCGTTCGCACTCCAGATATCCTTGAGCTCGTCAAGGTAGACATCGAGGAGGGTGTTGTCTTCCATGGCACTGTGTCCTTGAGCATGTGCCAGGGCGGAGACAGCCGCCCCGGCACGCTCAGTCAGGGATCGCCGTTTGCCAGCGTTACTTCCGCTCGCTCGTGCTCCGGCCCGACGTGCTGGAGGACCGGTCGGAGCCGGTCGCGCTGCTCGAGGTGCGGGAGCCGCTGGCGCTGCGGCTGGTGCCCGACGCGCTGGCGTTCTCGCTGCCGGTATCCGTATCATCACCCAGGCCGCGCGACCCGGTCGGGTCCGACGACATGCCGCTTGCACTGCTGCCGGACATGGCACTGCTTCCCATGCCCGTCATGCCGGAGGAGGAGCTGCTGCCGGACATGCTGCTGCGTTCGCTTTCGCTGCCCGATGTCCCCATCGTGCCGGGGGAGCGGCTGCGCCGCCACTCATCGAACTCCGAGCTGAAGCGCTTCTGGCGTTCCCGGCGCCACTCCTCGTAATCCTGATCGAAGGCTTTCAGCTGGCTCTCGCGCCACTGGTAATAGTCCTCGTCCACATGGGCGCGCGGCGTCTGCTGACCGCCGTAGCCCGCCTGCGCGCCGCCATAGCTGCTCTGGCCCTGACCCGAGTAGCTGCTGCCCTGACCCATGCCCATGCCCATGGGATGGCTCTGGCCGCCGTAGGCGCTGCCCTGACCATAGCTCTGGGCACCCTGACCGCCGAAGCCGCTTGAGCCGCTGTAGCTGCCGCCCATGCCCATGTGGCCGCCCTGGCTGCCATAGCCCTGTTCCTGGCTGCCGGGGTGGCTGCCCATGTAGCCGGGGCTGTAGCCGCCGTAGCTTTGGCTCTGCCAGTTCTGGCCAGTGCCGAGGCCGCCGTAGCCGTAGCCGCCCTGACCGGCGCTGCTGCCGCTGTAGCCGCCCTGACCGTAGCTGCCCTGACCGTAGCCGCCCATGCTGGGGCCGCCACCGCCAAAGGTGTGGCCACTGTAGCTCTGGCCGCCGTAGCCCATGCCCCCGCTATAGCCTTGCCCGCCATAGCCCTGGTTGCTCTGGCCCATGCCGCCATAGCCGCCGGTGCCGTAGCCCTGGCTGCCGTAGCCTTGGCCGCCCTGGCCGAAGCTGCCGTAGCCGCTTTGGTAGCCCTGGTTCTGGTCGCCCTGACCAAAGCTGCCATAGCCGCTCTGATAGCCTTGACTGCCGCTGCCGATGCCCTGGGTGGCGTAGCTCTGGCCCAGCGCCCCATAGCTCTGGCTCTGGCCGCCATAGCCGCTCTGGGTGCCGTAGCCGCCTGTGCCGCCTGTGCCGCCATAGCCCGGGCTGCCGAGGTTCTGGCCGCCCTGACCCATGCCGCCGTAGGACTGGCTGCCGTAACCGCCATAGCCCTGCTGGCTGCCGTAGAGCTGCCCCTGACCGCCATAGCCGGACTGCGCACCCTGCCCATAGCTTTGGCCGGCGCCGGCCGGATACTGTCCCTGCCCGAACTGGCTCTGCCCGAACTGGGAGCCGCTTTCACCCGAGGTGCCGCCGCCATAGAGGCCGCCGGTGGACTGGCCATAGCCGCTCATGCCGGTCTGGCCGTAGCTGCCTGCGGCCTGACCATAGCCACCCATGCCGCCGCCCATGGCTCCGCCGCTGCCCATGCCGCGGCCGGACGAATAGCCCTCGTCGCGGCCCGCCTGGTTGAACTGGCCGGATTCCGTCTGCGCGCCGAGATCGTGCCGTTCGCGGTGGCTGTAGCCGCCCTGAGACCCGCCGCTGTGGCCAAGGCCCGAAGGGCTCTGGGTTTCCTGGCCGGAGCTTAATTCGCCCTGCCCGTAGGTTCCCTGCTGGCCGTGGGTCTGGTTTGTCGAGGTGGACCCGGGCGTGCGGTGCTCGTCAGATTTTTGTCCGCCGAATTGATCTCGCTGGTTCATGTTCTTCTCCTGGTGGCTGTCGAGAGGATTGGGGGAAGCGCCAAATTCACGCAGCGGGTGGAAGCTGAATGTCAGCGCCTTGTGCCCGCCTGCGGACAAAACGACTGGAGCCTCCCTGCCGCTCCACCCGTTGGCGGCGGACCGTTAAAAAGCCCGCACGGGCGCGGGGGCGCTCGGGTCGCGGGGAGGCGGATCTACGGTGTGGTCGTTGCCGCCGAGGCGACAGGCGTGTCCGCCAGCGGAGACGCAATCGCCGACGCTGCTGCCTTGGCGGCGACGCTGGCGGCGCGATCCACATAACCGGGCGAGGGCCGGGACGTCTGGGCGGCGGGACGGGCGGCTTCCTGACGGCCGGCCTGCTGAAGGCGCAGCCGAGCCACAAGAGGTTCCAGACATTGCAGCTCGCCCCGCAACTGATCGAGGGTCAGGCAGCGCCGCTCCAGTTCCGGGCTTGCTGCCTCGATCCCTTGCCAGGCCTGGCCAAAGCCGGGAGCCGCCCACAGATCCTTCAGCCGGGTCGGGATGATTTTCAGCGTCTGCGACCAGCCGGCCGGCAACGGCGCAGGCCAGATCGCCCGCAAGGAGCGCCGCCATTCCGCGCGCTTGCAGGCCATGGCGACAGGTTCCAGCAGCGGGTCACACGGCAGGCTCGGGTCACCGGCCCGGGCCCTGAGGGTGGCGGCCATGCCGCCGTCCGCGTGGCCGCTCAGCCGGCTTGAGGTGAAGGCCTCAACGTCGCGGGGAAATCGCACCCTGGCGTCAATGCGCTCGAGCGCGGCGATGAAGGCCCGGTCCTCTCCGCAGGGCACGGGCGGAATGCCGCCGCACGTCCGGTAGGCCTCCAGCGCTGCGGCAAGGCTGGCGCCGAGGGTGATCGTGTGGTTCGGCCAGGGGTCATGCGGTCTTGGATCGAGAAGCGCGTAAAGCTCCGCGAGCAGGTCCTCGTAATGGCATTCCAGATCGGTTCTGTCCTTCAGGGCGTCCGGCCATTCGGCTTTTTCCGCCGGATTGTGGCGGACGAAACCACTGACCGCATCCGCGCCGTTGGCGATGTGCAAGCGGGTCATTGCGAGCCAGTCCTCCGCCACGATCGCATCCGCATCGGTGGTGAGCACGATGCCATGCGGGGCGGTCAACTGCGCCGCGGCGTCCATTGCCAGTTTGCGGGCCATGCCTGCGTGAGCCAGACTTTTCGGCAACGCGATGTCGGAAAAATAGACATCGCGCCTCAGGCTCGATGCGAGCGCGTGCAGGACAGCCAGCGTTCCGTCCGTGCAGTTGTTGAGCAACAAGACGATTGCAAAATCATCCGTGGGGTCGATCTGACGATCGAGCAGTCTCAGGCTGCGGGCAATGTAACGTTCTTCATTGTGGACGGGAACGCCAATCACCGCAGAATATCTGGACTGGTCCGTCTGCCCGGCGGCTTTCGCCAGTTCAATGAGAGGCATGGACAACTCATCCTTGTACAGGGAGCGGGAGGCGCATGACGGCCCTTTTGGTGATCCAAACGCGAGAATTTAGCCACGGTTCCTTCGCCAGAACGGTACGTCACGAACCTCAACCGGGCTCGGGCATCGGGAAACAGGCCCAAGAACAAGGGCGCAGGAACAAGGGAGACGCCGTCGCGCTTTCCTCGCTGCCGGATGACAGGCAGGCGGTGGCCGCCGTGTCCCGCTCCGGCCGGGGAGAAAATTCCGATGCGCGCACTCTGGGAGGGGTATCTGAAACTGTCCCTGGTGTCCTGTGCCGTCGAGGTGCATGGCCTGCTGCGCCCGTCCGAGCGCGTCTCCTTCAACACGTTGAACCGCAAAACCGGAAACCGGGTGCGCAGGCTTTACATCGACGCCGAAACCGGCGCGCCCGTTGACCCCGAGGAGCAGGTCAAGGGCTACGAAATTGCCGAAGGCGATTTCGTGGTGCTGGAGGAGGAAGATCTGGACTCGATCGCGCTGGAGGCGACGCGCGTCATTGACATCCACAGCTTCTGCCGGCCGGAGGATGTGGACCCGCTTTATCTCGACACGCCCTATGCTCTCGTGCCTGAACCGGGCGCAGGCGAGGAGGCGTTTGCGCTGATCCGCGACGCCATGGATGCCAGCGGCATGGCGGGTCTGGGCAGCATTGTCCTCCACCGGCGCGAGCGGCCCGTTCTGTTGCAGCCCCGCGCCGGTATCCTGCTGATGACCGCTCTGCGCTTCAACTACGAAGTGCGGGACATTGGCGAGATCGCCGGAACCGTCACGCCGATTTCGGCCGAGCCCGAGATGGTGGCGCTCGCCAGTCATATCATTCAGACGCGCGCGTCGCCGTTCGAGCCCGAGACCTTCACCGACCGCTACGAGGAAGCGCTGCTCGATCTCATCAAGGCGAAGGAAGCGGGGCGTCATCCTGCGCGGCCCGCGCTCAGCCTGCCCGCCAATGTGGTGGATCTGTACGAGGCCTTGCGCCAGAGCCTTGCCACCTCGGGCGGCGGGGAGAAACGGGGTGGCTCTCAGGCAAAAAGGGCAGGGGATGTCAGGCGCGGCACCGCAAGCCGCAAGAGCCCGCCCCGCCAGCGGGCGTCACGCCGCAAGGCGTGAGCGTGCGAAAGAAAGGGCTGCATGGTGCCTGAGGCGTCCCGATACGCGCTCTCCAGCCCCGGCCGGGTGCTCTGGCCGGATGCGGGCCTGACCAAGCAGGATCTGCTCGATTACTACGCCTGCGTCTGGCCCCGGATGAAGCCGCACGTGGTCGGCCGGCCGCTTGCCCTGCTGCGCTGCCCGGGCGGCATTGGCGGCGAGTGCTTTTTCCAGAAACATGTCGCCCAGACGCTGCCGGAAGGCCTGCGCACCGTCACGCTCGATGAAGCCAACACGCTTGCGCCCGTGATCGATGACTTTGCCGGGCTTGCCGGGCTCGTCCAGTTGAGCGTGATTGAAATCCATCCCTGGTCCGCGCTTGCCGAGGATATCGAGCATGCCGATCAACTGATTTTCGATCTTGACCCCGCGCCGTCCGTCGCATGGGGCAACGTCATCGACGCCGCCTTTCTCATCCGCGCGGCGCTGGAGGCCGCAGGGCTTGTCGCCTTCGCAAAGACATCCGGCGGGAAGGGCCTTCATATTGTCGCACCGCTTGATCGGACGGCCCGCTGGGATGACGTGCGGGAGTGGGCCCATGCCTTTGCCAAACGTCTTGCGGAAGAGGCCCCGGACCGGCTCACGGCCCATTCCTCAATGGAACGGCGCCGGGGCCGAATTTTTATCGACTACCTGCGCAATGGTCGCGGCACCACCTCCATCGCCTCCTACTGCCCGCGTGCGCGGGCGGGGGCTCCCGTAGCAACGCCCGTGGCATGGCGCGAAGTGGAGGATGGCATAAGGCCCGACGCTTTCACCCTTCCGTCCTTGCGCGAACGCCTCGTATCCGGTTCGCGCGACCCCTGGGAGACATTCGAAGAGGCTCGCGGGCCCCTGCCGCGCGGATGAGTGCCAAGGCAGGCGTCACGAAGTTCTATTTGGCCGGAATGATGGAGATCTCGCCATTGGATTCGAGAATGGCGAAGCGGATCTCGTCCAGCCGTTCGAGACCGTGTTTCAGGCGGGCGGATTCCATGATGTCGGCAAGATCGACCCGCGACCGGCGCATGGCTTCCACCCGGCATTCGCCTTCCGCAATCAGGACGGTCGGGACGCCCTGAATGTAAGCGTCGATCCGGCGGAATTTCAGGCGCAGCAGGGACAGCCCCACGTCGAGCGTGACGAGGGTGACAAAAACGAGGAGCGCATTGGTGAAGGAATAGTCATTGCGGATCAGCGCCTGCTGGACGGATTCACTGATAACCAGCAAGACCACCATATCAAAGTTCGTGATGTTGCCGAGGCTGCGCCGTCCGGCAATGCGAAACACGATCAGAAGCGCAACATAAATGGCGATCGTGTTGAGCACCGCAGTCATAACCGTCCCTCATGGCAAGACCAGTGGATGGTGGGTGGGCAGCACCTGCGCGTTGACGACGGGGGAGAAGTCGAGCCACCCGATGCGGCTTGCCCGCACCGTCAGCCGGATCCGTGCGTGGGCGCGAGGTGCCAGAAACAGAAAGGTCTGGCCGCGCTGCGTGGCATAGGCGGCAAGTGGCGCAGGCTGGATGTCAGCGATCTCGACGGCGTCCATGTATCGCGCGGGTAGCGTGAGTCTGGCCCGGCCGGCGGATGAGGGAATATCGAACACGATGTCGGTGTCCGCCTGTCGCCGGAGGACGGCGTCATAGCGGACTGTCGCGCCGCCCTGCCGGGTCTCCGTTCTCGACAGAGGTCCGCCGCCAAGAAGGCCGAGAGTCCCGGCAATGGTCACGGTCAGCAGCACCCACCACCCGACCCGCTGGACGCGCCATGTGGTCCGCTGGATCGGCTCCAGGCGGCGCAGTTCGGCAATGGTGCGCGGCGCTTCAAGAATGGGGTCTGTTGTCATTGCGATGCGGAACGCCGCAGCAACTGGGCTGTTCCGCAGCGCGGAGCACGGCGTGCCGACAGGTTGCCAAGGCGGTTCTGAACCCGGAGCAACAAACAATCCGGGCAATAAAACGACGGGCAGTAAAACGAAAAGTGCCCCGCCTCGTGGGAGCCGGAGCACTTCAGGGAGAGTCGATGTCGCGCCGGGCCGCTTAACGGGGCTGGGTTTCCGGCGTCGTTGTGGTTGTTGTCGTGGTTGTGGAATCTGGCGTGGTCGTTGTTGCTGCGTCGGGCCTTGCCCGCTCCACGTCGGCTTGTTCCTCAAGCGTATCAGCCTGCTGCTCCGCTTGCTCGCGAACCTGATCAGCCTGGTTCTCCAGCGTCTCAGCCTGCATTTCCGACTGATCCGTCGTGGTCTGGTCCATTGTTGTGCCAGTATCGGTGCCGGCCTGCTGGTTTGCACCCTGATCACAGGCGGCAACGAGCATCAGCGCAACAATAGAACTCAGCGGGATGAGAGATTTTCCCATAACAGCCTCCAGAAGGTTAACCGCAGCTAAAACATTCTCTTGGAGAAAAAGTTCCCCTGGAATGGGGTTTTGCGGCGTGGGTGGGTTTTGTAAAAACCTAATTATTTCTGCGACTTATTCCGTTCAGTTGGCGTTCATCCTGGTCTGCGGAAGGGCCTGTGCCGGCCTGACCGGAATTCCGCCTGCAATCGCTGCAACTTAGGATCGCGCACCATCATTTGTTCAGGCTGCGGGCACGCGGCAGAAATTCATCGATTTTTATGTCGAGAAGTCCCGGAGCAGCAGAATTGAATCCTGTTTGCTTTTCATCCGGGGACGGTGAATCTATTTTTACTGGCAATATTCACTGCGTCATGGCTTCGATCTGTTTCAGATGTCCCTGGAGAACAGGCAGGGTTTCCTCGGCAAACTGACGCAGGCGCTGGTCCGTGCCGGACTTCGCGTAGGATTGATAAAGCTGAACCGCCATCTGGTGGGCTTCCAGCTGTGCCTGTGCGTAGAGCTGATCAAACGCACCGCCGCTGGCGCTTGCCAGCGACTCCAGCTGGCGCTGCTGGCGCGGCTCCAGCTGCACCTGGGTGGTCCTGGGATGGCCCAGGTCCGAGGCCAGTTTGGCCAGACGCTGGTCAGCGGTGGTGTGGTCCTTGATCATCATGCGGCCGAAGGACTTGAGGGAGGGCTGGGTTGCCTTTTCCTCGGCCATCTGGCTGCTTTCCACCTCGAAGCGGTTGCCGGCACGGGCCTTCTCGATGAACGTGGCCGCCGAGACCGGGGCTGTGCCGTTGCTCAAATCGGCCGGTGTGGCGCCGGACGCCGGTGGCCCCGGTGATGTCGGGGTTGCCGTGGTACCGGGTGCCTGTCCGCCCGACTGTGCCAGGGCAAGGCTCTGGTGTTCTCCTCCAGAACCCTGACCGGCAGCCGCCTGCCATGCTGGCGCGAGGCATGCGGCAATGACTGCAATGCTCGTGACCCATTTCATCATGTAGGCCCTCTCTTCTTGAACACGATGCCAAAAGGGCCGCAGTCGGCTGCCGGTACAGAGGTGTCATCCCTTACTGTGTGCGGATTTCGACACGCCGGTTCTGCGGTTCGCGAACGCCGTCCGCCGTCTGCACAAGCGGCCGGCTCTCACCGAACGCCTGGACGGAGATGTTGTTCGCCGGGATGCCCTGCCGCTGCAGATAATTGCGAACGGCTTCGGCACGCCGTTTGGACAGACCCTCATTGTACTGGTCCGTGCCGGCGCGGTCCGCGTGGCCTTCCACCTGAATGCTCGGGTTGCCACCCTGGCGGAACTTCTCCACGGCCTGTTGCAGAATGCTGGTGGCCTCCGGCGTCAGCCGTGCGGAGTCAAACTCGAAGAACACCATGAGCGGCGCCTCGACAGGCGGCGGAGGAGGCGGCGGAGGAGGCGGCGGCGGGGGAGGCGGCGGCGGTGCGGGCTCCGGCGCGGGCGGCGGCGGTGCGGGCTCCGGCGCGGGTTCCTGAGCGCCGCCCAGTTTCATGCGGGCGCCGATCAGGAACATGTGGGTCTTGAACTTGCCTTTGACGTCGCCGTTCTCGGGAACGAAGTCGAGCTTGGTCGTTTGGAGGTAGCGGTAATCCGCTGTCAGATCGACCCGGTCGCTGAGCGGCATGCTGAGGCCGCCAATGGCCTGCCACATGAATTCCTTGTCCGCCTTGTCCAGCAGCGGGGCGGCCGCATCGGTGGCGGCAACGTTCTTCATCGAGACCATGCCGTAACCGGCACCGCCACCGGCGGAGAAGGTGAAGCCCCGGAATTCGACGATGTCGAACAGGACGTTGAACATGGCGTTGTAAAGTTTCGTCTTGCCGTCAGGGCTGTCATAGACCCCCGGCGGGGAAGCGCGGCCGGGGTCGGCAATCCAGAGAGAGTCGACCTTCGACTGATGATATCCGATCTCGGCTTCCAGGCGGATCCGCCCCATGTCATAGCCAACGTTGCCCAGCACGGCCCAGCCCAGCTTGGGGTCGACCCTGTAGGCAAAATTGCCGTTGTCATCCCGGTCGAAATCAGCATCGAGGGGACGGGTAAGGCCGCCCTTGATGCCATAATACCACGTGGGACTTGCCGCCCCGTCCTGCGCGAGCGCGGGTGCGGAGACACCGGCCAGGGCCACGATACTCGTTGTCGCAAGAACAAATTTCCGCATCTTGGTTTCCTCAAGACATGTGGAATGGGGAAGACACGCCTGTGCAACAAAAGCGGTCAGTGCGTGGGGTTCAACGATCCATGATTTTGGATGTTCCGGGGGTCGGTTGCTTCATCCTGTTATTGTTTTTTCAAAAAATAATGAGATTTTTGAATGGTATAGCGCTGAAGTTCCGGGGAAAACGCGCTTCCGGTGCTGGCCGGGAAGTCCGGCGCGAACGCGGCTTGACGGCCTGAAACACATTTTCCGACAACGGCTGTGACATATTTGCCGCAGGGGTTTTGCGCACGCGGTTGCACTGGCGGTCAGGCAACAACCGTCACGTAAGCGATGATGAAGCCGACAATGACGAGGGCGATCCCCGTGAACAGTACATAGCGCTGCACGCCGAGGATCCGGCCCTGGCTCGCCTGGGTGGCGGGGATCCCGGGCTCCGCGTCCTTCCTGGGGTTGCCGGTTCGGTGTGGCTCGTCATATTCCGGCGCACGGGTCATGGCCAACGTTCCTTGCAATTGAGAAAAGGGCAAGCCGCTGCATGGCGATGGCAACGCCGATCGGGGAACAGCGATGCGACACCGGAGGGAACGCCGGTCAAGGAAGAGGGGTTCCGTTTTTCAGGTGGGTGCGCCTTCACGGAAACGCTCCGGCGGCCTGCCCTTTTTGATTTGCGAAAGAACGGAAAAGCGGCGGGTCGGACTCTAGAAAATACGGAGGATCGAGCGCCACACCAGCCTGCGCACCGCGGGGCTTCTGGCGAAAACGATCCCGGCGACAACCGCGATGCCCAGCGTTGGCACCGGGAAGCGGCGAATGAAGTTGCTGGCCGTGCTCATGACGCTCAGGCCGCCGAGCATTCCCTGATCTTCGGCCGTATCGGTTTTCTGCTCGGCGAGCTGCCGTTCAACCAGCCGGGAGCGGATGAACTGCACCAACGCCAGAACGCCGATGATCGAGAGGAAGATCAGCAGCGCGGCCATGATCCATGAGGCGGTCACCACGCCCGTCTCGGCGGCAATTGTGCGGTACAGGGCCGAGAAGATCAGCCCTATACCCACAAGTCCCAGAACGATGGCGATGACAAGGCCGGCAATGGCGATGCTGATGGACGTCCAGATGCGTCTGGTCATGTGCGTCCCGCGCGGATCAGCGACGTATCAGCATGCCGAGGAGAAACCCGATGCCGGCGGCAATGGCGATGCTTGCGATGGGTCGTTCCTCGACCTGATGGCTGACCCGCTCCAGCCCCTCGCGGCTGGCGCTGCGGGTGGTATCCATCATGCGGCGCGCGGCGTCGCCGAGGGTCTCGGCGGCGGCGGTCATGTTGCGACGGAGCTCCGCCCCGGTGGCGCCGGCCAGATTGGCCGCATCTTCCTTGAGGCGGGCGGCGTGGGCGGCCATGTCGCCGCCTTCCGGTAGGGTGTCCCGAGTTGCCATGAAGAGCTCCTGCACTGTTGAGCGATTAAATTCTGTCGTTGTTAGAACGCGATGAACGATTGACCGGTTCCCGCTCCGTTTGCGGACCAGGAACTGGGGAGGGGGGCACTCGTTGGTCGGAAATTCGCGCGGCACCCGGTCTGCGATCCGCCGTGCCGTTGCTCTGTTCACTCTGACCGACCAAGGGAGAACCAACATGCGGTGTCCCCTGCTTGTTGTATCGGCGGCCTGCATCCTTGCGGGTGCTCCGGCCGCCATGGCGCAGGTCGCTGAGGAAACCATTGCCCCGCCGCCAGGCGCCGGGGGCGGCCTCCGTCAGGAGGCGCCGCTGCCGGAAAATCCTGCCCCGGGGGATGCCCGGGATTATCAGGCGCCGGCAGAAACGCAGCCCGGCATGTCGGACTCGCTTCCCGGCATTCCGGCGACGCCGCCCGGCGCGGTCGAGACGCCGTCGCGTCCTCCGGTGCAGGACCCGGCCGATGTCGCGCCGTCAGCCGGCGCGCCTGCACTGGCGGATCAGGAGACGGTCAACGCCTATCTGGAGAAGGAAGGCAGCGCGCGCCGCGATCTGGTGGGCCGGCCCGTGGCCACCCCGTCGGGCGAGATCGTGGGCAAGATCTCGGAGTTCGTCGTCAGGAGCGGCGTCGATTATGCCCACCTGTCCCTCCAGCGCACGGCGGACAGCGCGCCGCGCGAGGTGGTGGTGTCGCTGGACAGGCTGCACGTGGCCAGCGGCAGTGAGGCGGTCCTGATCGATGTGAAGGATCGGCGGGAGCTGGAGGATCTGCCCCGCTACGATCCGGGCAATTTCCAGACCGTGCGCTGAGGCAGTTGAGGCAGATGCGCGCCGAGCCGGATGTGCGCTGACTCAGCGTCTCAAGATCATTTCGGACAAAAAAAGATCCCGGCCGCGACTGTAATGGGGCGGGTCGTGCGCGCGGCCGGGAAGGGGGGTCTGCAAGGGCTCAAAGGCAGGATGTCGTCCTTGCAGAGACCACAACGCCCACCTGCATAGGTGGTTCCCGCTTGAATCAGCTTTTTGGTGAGTTGCCGGAGGGCCAATCAACTCCTGCGGTTCATCAGGCTTCGGGGGACGGGAAGCGCCGGTGGCGGCGCAAGACGGGAGCTGCACGCACGAAGCCAGGCAGGGCCGCTCTGGTGAAACGGCCCTGCCTGGTGTTGCGTCCGGCCAGCAGGCATCTGCTGGCGTCTGATGGGGCGGCGGGGGCTTGTGAAGCAGCCTGTCCGGCAAAGGCGGCAGGGAAGAACCCTTATGCGCCCGATCGATGTGTCCGATCGTGTGTGGGCCCGATCGCGGAGACGAGACGTCAGCGCTGCTTCTGGCTGCCACCCTTCTGGCTTTGCTGGCCACCGCCATGGCTCGCTTCGCCGCCCTTGCGTCCGGCTTCCGCTGCGCGCTGGCGATCGTTGGCGAAGTTGCCGCCACTGGCCTGGCCTCCCTTGCGGCCGGCTTCGGAGGCGCGTCCCGGATCGTTGGCAAAGTTGCCGCCGCTGGCCTGGCCGCCCTTGCGTCCGGCTTCCGCTGCGAGCTGCGGGTCTTGCGAGAAGCTCCGCTTCTCGGGAGGCACGCTCTGACCGCCCTTGCTGGCGATTTCACGCTGCTTTTGCTGATCCATGGAGGCAAAGCCGCGATTGGACGTGCCACGGTCTTTGTTCTCGGCCATCGTCATTCTCCCTACTGGATCGGCACGTATGGTACCGATACCCTAACAACGAGGGCAAACCTTGCGCAGTTCCCTTTTTCCCCTGTTCCCCGGCCGAGGGCCGGCGGCTGGAAACCCAATGAATCCGCCGCTTCCAGCGGAAGGACCTGCTGGCGTCGAGATGTGCGCTCCTGGATTTCAGGTGAAACCGGACAACCGGGGCGGCGTTAGGCACTGGGTACAGCCAAGGAGACGGATCATGCAGGACAGACGCACAGACATCGAGGCCATCAACGATCTCATCGAGACACTGATCGACAGCGTGAACGGCTATGAAGAGGCCGCCGATGTCGCCAAGGATCCGTCGATCAAGGCGAGCTTCCATCAGCTTGCCCAGGAACGGCGCTCAATCGTGCGGGACTTCCAGAGCCGGGTTTCCATGCGCGGCGGCGAGCCGGAGGAATCGGGTTCGTTTTCGGCGGCGGCCCACCGCAGCTTCATGAACCTGCGCTCGCTGTTCCAGAGCGACACGAAGGCGGCGATTGCGGAGGTGGAGCGGGGAGAGAACATCCTGCGCGAGCATTTCGAGACCGTGCTGACGAACGACCGGCTGGATCCGGAGATGCGGACGTTCATCAACAGCGTCTATGACCGGATCCGCCTGGATCACTCCCGGTGGGACTCGGTGAAGCGGGCTCTTGAGGCTGCGTCCTGAGTCTGTCGCGCCCCATACGAACCGGCCCCGTCCCCGGCTCAGGAGTGTTTCCTGTCCGGGGGCGGGGCTGCTTTCTTTCCCGGCGTGCGAAGTCAGGCCGTCTGGCGCGCGCGCATGGCCTCGCACCAGGCGCGGAGCCGTTCGGCCTGTTCCGGCAGCAGTTCGTCTTTGGCGCCGCCGGTCAATTTCCCGTCCCTCAGCAGGACGGCCGGGGACTGCCCCTCGCAATTGCCCAGATTGGGCCGGTGAATGCGGTAGCCGAGCAGATCCTGAATCTCGGGCGCGAAGGCGCGCGCCACGTCCGGCGGATAGACGAGGAAATTGTTCTCGTAGGATTTGATCCAGCCGAGGCTGTAGCTGACGACCAGCCCCGCGCGCGGCGCTGCGGTGCGGTTCGCCCCGCCGCAGTGGAGGGTCGAGCCCAGATAGACCAGCGCGTCGCCCGGATCGGCGGCCACAGCGATTGACTCTTCCATCGGCAGGACGGCTTCGCCCTGGCGCCTGTGGCTGCCCGGCCAGAGGACGGTGCCGCCGTTCTCCGGCGTGAAGGGGGTAAGCGGCCAGATGACGTTGATCTGGTACTCGATCTCCCCCTTTGGGCCGCCATGCCACATGTCCTGATCGCGGTGCGGCACCTGCAGCGGCTGACCCGGATGCAGCACGATCACCTGTGTCAGGTTCAGCTGCACCCAGTCGCAGTAGGCACCGAGCGCGGCGTCCGCCAGCCTCAGGATAGCGGGATGGGTCGCCAGCGTGTGACTGGTGCGGGACTTGTTGAGAACGGCGCCAACCCGCACCGTCTGCCAGCCATAGAAGTCGCCCTCGCAGAACGGAGTCCGTTCGAGGTACGGGGCCAGTTCCGTGCGGAGGGCGTCAATCGTCGCCTCGGGCACCGCATCACGCAGGATGGTGTAACCCTGCCCGAGAAGCTCTTGCGCGGGGTCGGCAGGGGCCGGGCCGGATTGAACCGGGCCAGATTGAACCGGGCCAGCGTGCATGGTGCCGGACGGCGCTGTCAGGGAAGAGTCCAGTGTCATGTCAGGCAGCCTTTTGCGGACGGGGCGGACAGGTCTGGAGCACGGGTTCGAAGTGCCGGAACTGGGTCCGCAGGTTGTGCAGCGTGTTGGCGGTCAGCCTGAGCCGCATGGCGGCGACCTGTTGTCCGTCTTCCAGTGTGGGCAGGCCGAGCGGCCGGATGTCCCAGTCGTAGCTGAGGAGGCGCGCGAGAAACTTGGCGTGGGTGACAAACACCAGCTCGTTGATTCCCCACAGCGTGCAGAATTCCAGAATGCCGAGGGCAAGGCGCCGCCGGGCCCGCAGCACCACGGCTCCATCGGCCGTCTGGAGCACCGGATTGTACAGCAGGCGGGAGACCTCGAAGACGTTCGGCCCGCGCGGCCAGTCCGCCGCGCACAGGTGGGAGAACAGGCTGTCCATCATGTGCGGCCCGGTGGTCGGCAGGAGCCGCAGGCTGCTGATGACCGCACCGGTGTCCGGGTCCTGGTCGAACAGGTAGTAGGCGTCCGGCGTGTCGAACTGGTCGATTTCCAGGCCGTTCTGGTGCGTCAGCGACCATTTGAAGAAGTCGATGAAAACCTGTTTCCGCAGACGATGCATCTGCTCGACCGCGTCGGCAAAGCGTGCGCGGCCTTGCCAGTTGATGACATGGACCATGGCTGATCCCCTCCGATGGCGCAAAACTGCCGGAAGGATCGCCAGTGCCTGCCCGCCGGTCGATACCGCTGGTCAGGGGTATTGCCCGCGGCAAGCCCGCCCCATGCCGGGGGGCTCAGGAGGGGGCGGTTGGCGTGGTCGGCGGCAACCCGGCCGGAGAGGCGAGCGGGAGGCCGCTGCCTTGCAGAATATCGGCAAAGGCCAGCTCCCCGTCGAACAGGGCGCGCACCACCGCCTCCACCCGGGAGGAGACGCCGTAGCGGTGCTTGGCGAGTTCGATGTGCATGTGAACGGTCTGCTGGCTGAGCGCCAGCAATTGCCCGATGGACCAGTCCGACTTGCCGCGTGCCGCAAGCGCAAGGCACTGGCGCTGGCGGTCGGTCAGGTGCACCGCATGGGCCGGTCGCTGCGCTGCCCGCCCGGCCAGCTTGAGCGCCGCATCGAACGCGTAGACGCCGATGTAATGGGCGGCCGGAAAGCAGGCCGGGTCCACCGCGCCGGCGTCATAGGCGAATGAGCAGGAACCGGAGATATGGCCGGGCACGTGGATGGGCACCGTGTAGCCATGGGTCAGGCCGACGGCGCGCGCCTCTTCCAGGATAAGCTGCTGGCGCCGGGTCAGCTCGATATGGCGGGGAATGTCGTCCCAGACGAAGGGGAGGGCCAGCCGCTGGGCCGTGAGCAGGACCGGATCGTCGGCGAAGTAGCGGTGCCTGGCGGCGTGCGCCTTCCAGTCAGACGGGTAGTTGATGATCTTGACCGTCCCCTGGGGCGGTGCCAGCAGGTCGACATGGCTGACGATGGCGTAGTGGCGGAAGCCGAACTCCTGCAACACCTGCGCGATGAGCCGCTCAAGGTCCTGCTCCGTGCGGGCAGCCCGGACATCCTCAAGAAACCCGCAGATCCGCGCGTAATAGTCCATGCCCACCTCCTGTCGCAAGGCGGGCGGACCGGTCGATCCGACCGGCCCGCCTGCATCTGTCCCAGCGGTGGGTTAATATAAAATAACTAGTCCTAATATCTTGCTAATATATCAGGCGACGCGGCGGCGGCGGATTTCGCTGGCGCCCCAGATGAACAGGAGGGCGACCAGCAGCCCCAGCCAGAAGCGGGGGCTGGAGGCGGCCTCGGTTGCCATCTGGCCGACCGGGCGCAGCAGGTCGCGGGACATGCTGGAGGCGGTGTGGGTGGTGGAGCCGATCGAGGTGTCGAAGTGCAGCATGGCGCCGCCGATGCGCGAGCCGATTTCCCGCCACAGCCAGCTGCCCTGGCGGGTGGTCAGCAGTTCGATCACGCCGATGGCGACCGGCGGAACGGTAACGTAGAGCAGCGGTGACCGGGGCGCCCAGGCCGAGGCGAGCATGATCCAGCCGTACACCGGCGCGGCCCACAGCACGTAGTACACCGCCAGGGTGACATAGAGCGCCAGGGTAGAGCCGATCACGGACGGGTTGATGACGGTTTTCCATTCCGGCGTGGCGCTGAGCGAGCCGGTGAGGCCATGGATGAGCATCCCGATCGCGGAGACGGCGAGGCCAACCAGCCCGGCCAGGAAGATCGTGCCGAAGGTGGCGGAGACGAACTTGGCGAAGGCCACCTTGAGGTCGCTGACCGGCATGGACTTCCAGAACAGCACCGAGCGGTCGGCGCGTTCGTTGTGCAGACTGCCCACCATCTGGAAGTAGCTGACGATGGCGGCGACGATCATCAGCATGCCGATGGCGAAGTAGTTGGAGGCGAAGGCCAGCGTTTGCAGGGCCGGGCCGAGCTTTTCGTCACCGACTTCATCGCGCAGCACGCGATGGGCGTCGTCGACCGTGCGGATGTCGATGCCCGTATTGTCTTTCGCCACGCTGATGATCATGGAGCCTTCATGGAACATGCCCGCGATCAGCAGGATCAGGATGAGGGCGGCCAGGATCATGGGCGTCCACAACTGTCCGCCGCGGTGCTCGAGGTGTTCCGATTTCAGAAGGGCCAGAAAGGCTTTCATGAGACCTCTCCTTTCGGCTGGACAATGGCGACGAACAGATCGGCCAGCGCCACGCGGCGCGGCTCGCCGAGGGCAGCCAGCGCGTCGTATGGCACGGAGTCGTAGACATAGCTGGTGCGGCCGATGGAGCGGCGGGAATAGATCGGCTTCAGCGCCTCGGCTTCGGTGCGCCGGCTGTCCGGCACGTCCACGGCGGTGAAGCGCTCGCCCAGCTCGTCGATGCTGGCATCCAGCACCACCTCGCCCTCACGGATCATCATGACGTGGGTGAGGACGTGCTCGATCTCCTCCACCTGGTGGGTGGTGACGATGATGGAGCGGGTCTCGTCGAAGAAGTCGCTGAGGATGGCGTCATAGAAGCTGCGCCGGTTGACGAGGTCGAGGCCGAGGGTCGGCTCGTCCAGCACCAGCAGCCGGGCATCGATGGACAGGACGATGGCCAGGTGCAACTGGACGATCATGCCCTTCGACAGCTCGCTCACCCGCGCCGTCGGCCGCACGTTGGTGCGGGCCAGCCGCTCCTCCGCCTTGCGGCGGTCGAAACGCGGGTGAATGCCCTCGACGATGTCGATCAGATCCTTCACGCGGATCCAGCGGGGCAGGGTCGCCACATCGGCGATGTAGCTGACATCGTGCATCAGGCGGGCGCGGTCCTCGAGGGGCGTGCGACCCATCACCTGAAGCGAGCCTTCGTGGCTGATCAGGCCGAGCAGTGCGTTGACCAGCGTGCTCTTGCCGGCCCCGTTCGGCCCGATGATGCCGACAATGCGGCCGGGCGGAATGGCAAAACTTGTCGGCTTCAGCGCCTGGACCTGGCCGTAGCGCTTGGCCAACCCGTTTGCTTGCACAATCATTCTTCACCCCCTTGCGCGCTTTCGGCGCCAAGCAAATCCTCCAGCGACAGTCCGAGGCGGCGAATGCGCGCGGCGATCTCCGGCCATTCCCTGGAGAGAAAGTTGTCCCGCTCCGCCGCCTGGAGTTGCCGCTGTGCTCCCGGCACCACGAACAGGCCGAGGCCGCGCCGGGGTTCGGCAACGCCCGCCTGCTGAAGTTCCTGGTAAGCCTTCGAGACGGTCAGCGGATTGACCTGTAGATCGACGGCGACGGTCCTTACGCTGGGAAGGGCCTCACCCTCCTTGAAGCTGCCATCCAGAATACCGTCGATGATCCGGTCCCGGATCTGACGGTATATGGGTTGGTCTTCGCGCCAGTTTTGAGTCATGGCCGTGCGTTTCCTGTGTGATCTGGTGTACTATGGTGGTAACACACCAGACTGTCAAGCCCTCGGCTCATGACTGTAATGCATTGACCAGGAGGCCGATGCCAATGGCCATCAGGGCGAAGAAATAAGCGCCTGTGATAATGGCGGATTTGATGAATGTCTTGATCCACCCCTGCTGATACATGCGCTTCAGGGCGATCAGGAAATGGAGGCTGAAGCCGATCCAGAGGGCGAACAGCAGCCATCCGCCGGGCACGAGGCCGCGGCTTACCCACACCAGCACCACGGCAAGCAGCAGGCCGATGAAGAAGAAGGTGTGGATGTTGAGGGCAAACACCAGATGCTCGGCCAGGTATCGCTTGCGGCGCAGATACATCAGCCACAGCAGCACGGCCATCACCGGCACGGCCATCAGCATGAAGCGGCTGAGGGACTTGCCGATCATCTCGTTGGAGAGGCGCGGGTTCCGGGCGAGGGCATTGATGCCGGTCACGAAGCTGGAGGCAAACTCCTTGCTGACTTCGTCATCCGAGGCGAAGTCGATGATGCCCTTGTCCATGGCCGGGTCGGTCGATGTGTCCGGCGCGATGGACAGCACCTCGAGGGACAGGTTGGGAATGTTCACTTCCCCCCGGGCCGAGGCGGTGGCGACGGGGCCGCCGTCCTGCCGGACGAGGCGCAGCAGGGCCACGTCGCTCAGCGAAAGGGTGATCACCAGAATGAGCGAGGTGAAGATGAACAGACGAATCGGCGGCACGTAGTGGGCCTGGCGGCCATCGGCCCAGTCCGCCGTCATTTCCCCCGGGTGCAGGAACAGGGAGCGCAGGGTGCGCCACAGACGCCCGTCGAAGTGGACCACGGAGTGCAGGAAATCCTCGGCGATCTCCCAGAACGGGCGGTGGAGATGCTCCGCCTTCTGGCCGCATGCTGCGCAGTAGGGTCCGGTCAGGGTCGCGGCACAGTTGCGGCAGGTCGCCGATGGCTCCTCGTGTGACATTGTTGTCGCCCCTTCATTTCTCGACTAAGCCATAGCGCGACGACGTGCAGATGCAACGACCAGAAACGAAGGGATATGAGGGGATGAGGCAGGCCATCTTCTATACCATGCTGGCAGGCGGACTGTTGGCGAGTGCGAGCGCGTCTGCGCAGATCGAAGGGTTCAAGGCCTGTGCCTCGATCGCCGACGGCGAGAAGCGGCTGGCCTGCTACGATGCGGCGCTCGCCGCTTCCGATGCGGATGCCGCCCGGCGTCTGGCGGAACAGCGCCGCGCCGCCGAGCTTGCCGCCGCCCAGGCGGCCGCGGAGGCCAAGGCCCGTCAGGAGCAGGAACGCCTTGCCGCCTTCGGTGCGGAGAGCACGCGCAAGGGCGAGGCAGCCCGCGAGGATGCGATCAAGCAGATCAGCGCCACCATCACCAACATCGCCAGCGGCGTGAATGGCATGGTCATCACCCTCGATAACGGTCAGGTCTGGCGTCAGACGGAGTCGCAGGTGCTGCCGCCGGTGCGGGAGGGCGACACGGTGACGATTCGCCGGGGCCTGCTGGGCAGCTACCGCATGACCTTCGACCGTCAGCAGCGCACCATCGCCGTCAAGCGCGTCAGCTGACAGGCGTGCGGCGCGCGCAGAACCGGAAGCGAAAACAGTCTGAAACAGTCTGAGCGCTGGTGCCCGGCACGGGGTGCCAGCGCTGTTTTTTTGGCGGATTCCCGCCCGTCCCGCCCACGGCGAGGCCCATTGATGCCCGCCTAGCCGCCTGAAACACAACGCCAATTCGCCGGCGCTTTCCACATATACCCTTGACTGTGGAATGGTGTGTTATGTACGTAGTACAGCATATCAGTCATGCAGTTTGAGGGGATCATGCGAAAGCTCAGCACACTTGCCGCGACCGGCGCCGCCGTTCTGGCGCTTGCGGCCTGTGCGCCCTCGCTTCAGGAGCCGCCGCGCACGGCCGAACTGGCCGTGCCGGGCCAGTTTCAGGTGATTGCCGCAGGGGAGGCAGGGGACTTTGCCGATACGGACTGGGTGGAGAGCTTCGGCTCACCGACCCTGACGGCGCTCGTAAGGGAGGCTCTGGAGCACAACCGAGACTTGCGCGCCGCGAGCGCGCGGGTCGCGCAGGCGCGGGCGCGGGCCCGTATTTCCGGGGCCGACCTCTGGCCCCAGATCGGCCTTGAGGCAGAGACGGTTCAGAGCCGCACCGGGCTGGGGAGCGGCGGCGACTCGGATGCCACCTATCGGGTGGGTCTGGGCGTGACGTGGGAGGCGGACCTCTGGGGCCGCCTTGCCTCGCAGCAGCGCAGCGCGGCGCTGACTGCCGAGGCCGCGGCGCAGGACTATGCGGCGGCGCGCCTGTCCCTCGCCGGGCAGGTGGCCGAAGGGTGGTTCTCGCTCATCGTCGCCCAGCAGCAGTTCGATCTGGCGACGCGGACGGTGGAAACCTACGCCCGCTCCGAGCAGATCGTGCGCGAGCGGCACCGGATCGGGATGGCGACGGACCTCGACCTCAGCCTTGCCGTCTCCAACCGCCAGTCTGCCGAGGCGCTGCTGCGCCAGCGCGAACAGCAGCTGCGCGAGGCGCGCCGGCAGCTTGAAGTGCTGCTGGGCCGTTACCCGGCGGCGGAGCTGGCGGGCGGCGATGTGCTCCCGGCCCTGCCCGAGCGGCCCGGCACGGGGGTTCCCGCCGAGGTGCTGGCCCGCCGGCCGGACCTTCAGGCGCAGTTCTCCCGCCTGATGGCCAGCCGCTATGGCGTGGCGGCGGCCCAGCGGGCGCTGCTGCCCCGGCTGACCCTGACCGGGTCGATCGGCGACAGCGGCACCAGCCTGTCCGACGCGCTCGACTTCAAGCAGGTTCTGGCGACCATCATCGGCAACCTGACCCAGCCCCTGTTCCAGGGCGGGCGGCTCCGGGCCAACGTGGACCTCAGCCGCGCGCAGGAGGACGAGGCGGTCCAGAGCTATGCGCAGACCGTGCTGAAGGCCATGCGCGAGGTGGAAGATGCGCTCGGAGCCGAGACCCTGCTCGGGTCGCGGGAGGCGGCGCTCGAGGAGGCGGCGCGACAGGCGGCCGCCGCCGAGCGTCTGGCCGAGGTGCAGTACACCACCGGCCTTACCAACCTTCTCACTCTTCTTGATTCCCAACGCCGCAATCTCGAGGCGCAGAGCCAGCTGCTCGACGTGCGCCAGGTCCGCATGAACAACCGCGTGCGCCTGCATGTGGCCCTTGGCGGATCGGTCCAACCGGCCGTGGCAGCGGGCCAGGAGTAATTCCCATGATCGACACCAACAAGATCCGGTTTTCCAGAAAATCCATCGCCCTCGGCCTTCTCGGCGTTGGCCTTCTCGGCGGTATCGTCGCCTTCACGGCGATGTCTGGCGGCGCTGACGCGCAGGCCAGCAAGGGCAAGGACGCGCAGGCCGAGGCCGATGGCACGGCGCCGCGCGTAACCGTGCTGGTGCCCAGTGCCTCGCAATATGTTGCGCGGGTGAAGGTGACCGGCACCATCTCCGCCCAGTACGACCTGCCGATCAGCGTCGAAGGGGAGGGCGGCCGCATCGACACCGTGCTGGTGGAGGCGGGCGACCGGGTGAAGAAGGGTCAGGTTCTGGCCCGCATTAATGCGGACGTGCTGCGCCCGCAGGTTCACCAGCTGGCGGCGGCGCTGGAGGAAGCCAGGGCCCAGGCGCGGCTGCTGGTCTCGGAATACGAGCGCGTCAAGACGGTGTCGGACAGCGGCGTCGTCTCCCGCGAGGATATCGATCGCCGGGCGTCGGCCGCCGATCAGGCTGTCGCCCGCGCCAAGGTGGCCGAGGCGCGGCTGCGCGAGGCCGAGGCCCGGCTGGCCCGCACCGAGATCCGCTCCCCGTCGGATGGCGTCGTGCTGGCGCGCACCGTCGAGGTGGGGCAGACCGTGGCGCCGGGCAATGTGCTGTTCCGCGTCGCCAAGGACGGCAAGGTGGAGCTGCGCGGCGAGGTGGCCGAGCAGGACATGCCGGGTCTTGCCGTGGGGCAGAAGGCGATTGTGCAGATCACCGGCGTCGATCGGACCTTCGAGGGCAAGGTGTGGCTGCTTGGCCCCACCATCGATCCGGCCAGCCGTCTCGGCACGGTGCGGATTGCGCTTGAGGCTGACCCGCTGCTGCGGCCGGGTGCGTTTGCCCACGGCTACGTGCTGACGGGCGAGGCGAGGAAGCCCGTGCTGCCCCATTCGGCGCTCCAGTCCGACAAGCAGGGGTCATTTGTTTATGTGGTCGGCCCGGACAACAAGGTGATCCGCCGCAACGTGCGGATCGGGACCGCGACCGAGAAGGGCGTGGTGATCGAGGAAGGCCTCGACGGCAAGGAACGGGTGGTGGCCCTGGCCGGCGCCTTCCTGCGCGAGGGTGAAGTGATCGCCCCCATCATGCAGCGGGCGAGCTGAGGAGGTCTCCCATGAAAAACATTTCCGCCTGGGCGATCCGCAATCCGATCCCTCCGATCGTCCTGTTCATCATCCTCACGGTCATGGGTCTGATCGCCTTTCTGCGGCTGCCCATCAACAACATGCCTGATGTCGCCTTTCCCGGCGTGCAGGTGACGATCAGCCAGCCCGGCGCGTCGCCCACGGAAATGGAGACGCAGGTGACGCAGATCGTCGAAGGCGCGATCGCCAGCGTCGGCAGCATTCACAGCCTGACCTCCCGCACCGTCGAGGGCGCGGCCCACATCATCGTGGAGTTCCAGATCGGCACGCCCATCGACCGGGCGGTCAACGACGTGCGCGACGCGCTGACGCGGGTGCGCTCGGAGCTGCCCGAGGATATTCTGGAGCCCGATGTGCAGCGTCTCAACGTGGAGGGCGGGGCGCTCGCCTACCTCACCGTCAGCACCACCGACATGACGCCGGAGGAGCTGAGCTGGTTCGTGGACAGCACCATCGCCAAGCGCCTCCTCACGCTGGACGGCGTGGCGCAGGTGCAGCGCATCGGCGGCGTCTCCCGCGAGATCCGCATTGATCTGGAGCCCGCCCGGCTTCAGGCCATGGGCCTGTCGGCAGCGGAAGTGAACCGGCAGCTGCGGATGCTCAACCTCGATGCGCCGGGCGGCCGCACGGAAGTGGGCGGCGCGGAGCAGTCGGTGCGCGTGCTGGGCGGCGCGAAGACCGCCGAGCAACTGGCCGAGACCCGCATCATCGCACCGGGCGGCAAGGTGGTGCGCCTCAAGGACATCGCGCAGGTGCGCGACGGCGTGGGCGAGCTGCGCAGCCTGACCCGCAACAATGGCAAGATCGTCACCGCCTTTGGCGTGAGCCGCGCCCGGGGCTCGTCGGACGTGGCCGTCTATGAGGTGATGCACAAGGAGCTGGCCAAGATCCAGCAGGAAAACCCGAAGGTGAAGATCGAGGAGTTCTTCACCACCGTCAATTACACCAAGGCCAACTACAACTCGGCCCTGTGGGCGCTGGTCGAAGGCTCGATCCTGGCGGTCGTGGTGGTGTTCTGCTTCCTGCGGGACTGGCGGGCGACCTTCATCTCGGCGCTGGCCATTCCCCTGTCGGCCATTCCCACCTTCCTCATCATGAACATGCTGGGCTTCACGCTCAACCAGGTGTCCCTCCTGGCGCTGTCGCTGGTGGCGGGCATCCTGGTGGACGACGCCATCGTGGAGATCGAGAACATCGTGCGCCACATGCGCATGGGCAAGTCGCCGTTCCGGGCGGCCATGGACGCGGCGGACGAGATCGGCCTCGCGGTGGTCGCCACCACCATGTCCATCGTGGTGGTGTTCCTGCCGGTGGGTCTGATGAGCGGCGTGACCGGCGAGCTGTTCAAGGAGTTCGGCATCACGGTCGCGGTGGCGGTGTTCATGTCGCTGCTGGTGGCGCGCCTCATCACGCCGCTGATTGCCGCCTACTTCCTGAAGCCGTCCGACGCGCCGAAGGGCCATGGCCACGCCAACGGTCCGATGATGCACAAGTATCTGGACGTGCTGCGCTGGTCGCTGCGGCATCGCTGGCTCACGCTGGGCGGCGGTGCGGCGTTCTTCGTCCTCTCCATCTTCATCGCCACCCAGATGTCGGTCAGTTACATGCCGCCGATCGACGACGTGGTCTCTGTCGTCAATATCGAGCTGCCGCCGGGCTCGCGTCTGGAAGACACGGCCCGCGTCTCCGCCGAGGCGGGCCGCATCGTGAAGCAGCACCCGGAAGTGGTCAGCATCTTCGAGATCCTGGGCGAGGACGCGGGCGACCTGCGCAAGGCCAGCCTGTTCATCACCCTGACCCCGGGCAACAAGCGCGATCAGACGCAGAAGGAGATCGAGCAGGAGCTGGCGCCCAAGCTCGCCGCCATTCCAGACGCCCGCATCAACTTCCAGAGCCAGAGTGGCGGCTTCGGGCGCGACATCTCGGTGGTGATCGGCGGCGACGACCCGGTGCTGCTGGAGAAGACCGCGCACCAGATCGTCGAGGAAATGCGCGCCCTGCCCAGCCTGCATGACCCGCGCATCAACGGCGACCTGCAACGCCCGGAGATCATCATCAAGCCGCGCTTCGACCTGGCGGCGGAGATGGGCGTGTCGGTCTCGGCGCTGAGCCAGACCGTCCGCATCGCCACCATGGGCGACGTGCCGCAGAATCTGGCCAAGTTCTCGCTGTCGGACCGTCAGGTGCCGATCCGGGTGAGCCTGGCCGAGGGCGCGCGCACGGACATGACGACGCTGGAGAACCTGCCGGTGCCGACCAATGACGGCCGCTGGGTGCCGCTGAAGTCGGTGGCGGACATCAGCTTCGGCCAGGGTCCGACCTCCATCCGCCGCTTCAACCAGAGCCGCCGCGTGGTCATCGAGGCGGACGTGAAGGGCGTGCCGCAGGGCGTGGCGCTGGAGCATGTGAAGAACCTGCCGACGCTGAAGAACCTGCCGCAGGGCGTGCGCCGCATCCTTGCGGGCAACGACGAGTTCCAGCAGGAGATGATGAACAACTTCATCACCGCCCTGGCGACCGGCATCATGCTGGTGCTGGCCGTGATGGTGCTGCTCTACAAGCGCGCCTTCCAGCCCTTCGTGAACCTGGGCTCGCTGCTGCTGGCCCCGGGCGGCGCGTTCATTGCCCTCATCCTCTGCGGGTTCGAGATCACCATGCCGGTGTTCATCGGCATCCTCATGCTCTTCGGCATCGTCGCCAAGAACTCCATTCTGCTGGTGGACTTCGCCATCGAGGAGATCCGCCTCGGCAAGGACCGGGCGACGGCGCTGATCGAGGCCGGCCACAAGCGCGCCCAGCCGATCGTGATGACCACCATCGCCATGATCGCGGGCATGCTGCCGATCGCCATCGGCCTTGGCGCGGATACCTCCTTCCGCGCGCCCATGGCGGTGTCGGTGATCGGCGGCCTCATCAGCTCGACCGTGCTGACGCTGGTGATCGTGCCGGCCGCCTTCACGGTGGTGGACGACATCGAGAAGTGGCTGGGCCGCAGGCTGGGCGGGCTGCTGGCGACCCGGCCCGGCGATATCAGCACGATTGGGGACGGCAGGGGCGAGGACGGCAGGGACGCTGCCGTGAGCGCCGAGCCCCGGCCGATGACGGCCGCAGCCGAATAGCTGGCGACCGCTTTACGGCAACCTGGGCAGGCGAGGCCACCGGCTTCGCCTGCTTTTTCTTTTGTTCGTTTGCGGCGCTGTTCTGTTTGGCGTCCCGCCTCAGGCGGCGGGGGACCACACCGTCATGATGGAGTCGAGGTCCGGGCGGGGGCGCTCCTCCGGCGGGCGGCTGCTGGTGCCGATGAAGACGAAACCGGCGATCCGGTCGCCCGGCGCGCCGCCCAGCAGTTGCAGGACCGGGTCCGAGAAGGCGGGCCAGGAGGTCAGCCAGTTGGCGTGGTAGCCGAGCGCATGGGCGGCCAGCAGCAGGTTCTGGCAGACGGCCCCGGCGGACAGCTCCTGCTCCCAGAGCGGGATGGGCACGTCCCGGCGCGGGCGGCTGAGAACGGCGACGAGCACGGGGGCCTGATGGGCGAACTGGCGCGCGCCGGCCAGATCCACCTCCGACGCCTCCGGCTTGTCCGCCTTGAGCGCGGCGACGAGTCCCTCGGCGAAGGCGTCCCGCTGCCCCTTCGGGATGACGATGAAGCGCCACGGGGCGAGCTTGCCATGATCGGGCACGCGCGCGCCGGCCGTGAGGATCTGGCGCAGCTCCGCCTCGCCCGGGCCGGGCTCGACCAGGTCCCGCGCCTTGGCGGAGCGGCGGGTGAGCAGCAGGCTCATGGCGGAGGTGCGATCGTTCAGAACGGTCATGAACAGGCCTTCCCGGGGCAGAACTTGGAACTCAGGCCTGCACAGCTAGCATGTGGAGGCGGCGCGTCAACCTGCTGTCCATCGTGGCCAGGGAGCGCTTTATCGCAACGCTTGTGGTTCATCTTCTGTTCATCTGCTCAGTTACGCCGCCAGCGAATTCCAAGGGGCAATTGGGGGGGAGAGGTCCTAACGTGTTCGGCCCGACGACCGACAGTATTGTCGAGCTACCACTGGCTTTATAGGTTGAGCCATTCGCCCCAGGGCGACGGAGCCTAACCAACGGGCGGTTCGACAACCTCAGGGAGATCCCAATGACAACAGAGGGCGGCGCTGCTGCTTCCCGAGCGGGCACATGGCTTGGCCACCCGCGACAGCTTCTCGTCTGCTTTACCACGGAGATGTGGGAGCGCTTCGGCTACTACGGCATGAGGGCCATCCTCATCCTGTACCTGACCAAGCACTTCCTGTTCGACGATCGCCAGGCGGCGGGCATCTACGCCAGCTACACGGCGCTCGTGTACCTGACCCCGCTGATCGGCGGCATGATCGCCGACCGGTTCCTTGGCTCGCGCGGTGCGGTCAAGTTCGGCGCCATCCTGATGATGATGGGGTACTTCGGACTGGCCTTCGGCGGACCGCAAACCAAACAGTTTCTCGAATATGACACCGGTCGCTATGAGATCCAGATTGTCAATGTGGGCAACGACCGGACCGAGCAATACGTCACCATCGATGGCGAGCGTATGCGTTTGGTGCCCGGCACGCAGGGCAGTGTCATCCTGAGGAGCGCCGGGGACGCGGACGGCGCCGCGGCCAGGGAAACCGTTCTGCCGAGCGGCAGCTTCAGCCTGCCGGTCGAGCGCAACCAGGTCTTCCTCTACCTGATGTATCTGTCGCTCTCGCTTGTCATCATCGGCAACGGCTTCTTCAAGCCGAACATCTCGACCGTGGTGGGCGATCTCTACGAGCCCCAGGACAAGCGGCGCGAAAGCGGCTTCTACATCTTCTACATCGGCATCAACGTCGGCTCGGTTCTGGGCCAGATCCTGCTGCCCAACCTGCGCCAGAACTTCGGCTTCGACGTGGCCTTCGCCGCGGCGGGCGTCGGCATGACCATCGCCTGGGCCGTTGCCACCTTCAACGACCGCATCATGGCGGGCTATGGCGAGCCGCCCAATCCGCAGGCGCTGACCAGGAAGCTGTTCGCCGGCCTCAATCTGCGCTGGACCATCTACGTGCTGGCCTTCGCGGCGCTGGTGCCGGCGTGGATTCTGGTGCAGCAGAACGAGCTGGTGGGCATCCTGCTCGCCACCTTCGGCTTCGGCTCCTACATCGCCATGATCCTCTACGCGGTGCTCAAGTGCGGCACCGTGGAGCGCAACCGCATGATCGTCGCGGTGGTGCTCAGCATGTCCACCATCGTGTTCTGGTCGCTGTTCGAGCAGGCGGGCACCACCCTGACCCTGTTCGCTGACCGCAATACGGACCGCGAGGTGTTCGGCTGGGTCATGCCCGCCGACCAGGTGCAGTTCTTCAACGCCCTGTTCGTCGTCACCCTGGCGCCGGTGTTCGCCCTGTTCTGGACGGCCCTGCAGAAGCGCGGTCTGGAGCCCTCCACCCCGGTGAAGTTCTCGCTGGGTCTGGTGCAGGTGGGCCTCGGCTTCCTGCTGCTGGTCTGGGCCATGAAGACCGCCGACGGCAACGGCCAGGTGGCGCTCATCTGGCTTGCGGCGGCCTACCTGCTGCACACCATGGGCGAGCTGTGCCTGTCGCCCGTGGGCCTGTCCATGATCACCAAGCTGTCGGCGCCGCGCGTCGTCGGCCTGATGATGGGCATGTGGTTCTTGTCGACCTCGCTCGGCCAATATGTCGTTGGCCTCATCAGTGAGCGCGCCGCCGTTGAGTCTGTCGGTGGCGTCGTCAACCCGCATGAATCCCTGGCGATCTATGCCCAGACCTTCAACGAGGTGGGTCTGTTCGCTGTCGGCTTCGGGGTGTTCATGCTGGTCATCTCGCCGCTGCTCAAGCGCGGTATGCATGGAGTAAACTGAGACGATGAAGCACATTCTATTGACGATGAGTGCGCTGATCGCGCTCGGCGCCTGCGCCACCACCGGTCAAACCGGTGGCGGCCAGGCGGCGGCCGCGAGCAAAGCCGGGGCAAGCGCTGCGGCTGAGGGCAAGGTGGTGCGGATCAACCAGGATCCGTTCCCCTCGACCTACAAGCCGTATCCCAGCGTGACCACACTCATCCGGGGGGCAACGATTCTGGACGGCAAGGGCGGCCAGATCGAGAATGGCGAAATCCTGATGCAGGGCGGCAAGATCGTCGCGGTCGGCCAGACCGTTGACGCGCCCGCCGATGCGCTGGTCATCGACGGCCGTGGCAAGTGGGTGACGCCGGGCGTCATCGACGCGCACAGCCACATGGGCGACTATCCGGCGCCGGAAGTCCAGGCCCATGCCGACGGCAACGAGATCACCGGTCCGGTGACCTCCGAAGTCTGGGCCGAGCATGGCGTGTGGCCGCAGGATCCCCAGTTCACCCGCGCCCTGGCGGCGGGTGTGACCACGGTGCAGATCCTGCCCGGTTCCGCCAACCTGTTCGGCGGCCGCTCCGTGACGCTGAAGCTGGTCCCTGCGCGCACCATGCAGGGCATGAAGTTCCCCGGCGCGCCCTATGGCCTGAAGATGGCCTGCGGCGAGAACCCGAAGCGCGTCTATGGCGGCAAGGGCCGCATGCCGGGCAGCCGCATGGGCAACATCGCGCTGGACCGCCAGACCTGGGCCAAGGCGCAGGAATACAAGCGCAAGTGGGACGCCTACTACGAGAAGGTGGAGAAGGGCGAGAAGGCGGACGCACCGTCCCGCGATCTTCAGCTCGAAACCCTCGCGGGCGTGCTCTCGGGCGACATTCTCGTCCACAACCACTGCTACCGCGCGGACGAGATGGCCAACGTGATCGATATGTCGAAGGAGTTCGGCTACAAGGTCACCGCCTTCCATCACGCGGTCGAGGGCTACAAGATCGCCGATCTGCTGGCCAAGGAAAACATCTGCGCGGCCATGTGGGCCGACTGGTGGGGCTTCAAGATGGAAGGCTACGACGGCATCAAGGAGAACATCCCCTTCATGCATGCCGCCGGCGGCTGCGCCATCGTGCACTCGGATGACCCGAACGGCGTGCAGCGCCTCAATCAGGAAGCCGCCAAGGCCCTGGGCGCGGGCCGCCGCGTCGGCATCAACATCTCCGAGGCCGAGGCCTGGCAGTGGCTGAGCCTCAACCCGGCCAAGGCGCTCGGCATCGCCGACAAGACTGGCAGCCTGGAGTCCGGCAAGATGGCGGACGTGGTGCTGTGGAACGGGGATCCGTTCAGCGCCTACTCCCGCGCCGAGAAGGTGTGGATCGACGGCGCCCTGCTGTTCGATGCCAACAATCCGAAGATGCGCCCGGTCTCTGACTTTGAACTGGGTCAGCCCGGCGAAGGAGACGCGAAATGATGCGGGCGGCTGTAATTGCCCTGGCCCTGGCCGGCGGTGCGACCGCGGTCCAGGCTGAAACCATTGCCATCGTGGGCGGCACGGTGCACACCGTGGCGAACCCGCAACCCATCGAGAACGGCACGGTCGTGATCCGCGACGGCAAGATCGTCGCGGTCGGCCAGAACGTGCAGGTTCCCGCTGACGCCCGCGTCATCGACGCGCAGGGCAAGCAGGTCACGCCGGGTCTGTTCAACGCCTTCACGGCGCTGGGCCTGGCGGACGTGGGAGCGGTGCGCGAAAGCAACGACATCCGCACCAGCGCCTCCAGCTACACGGCCTCGCTCGACGTGAGCTACGCCATCAACCCGAAGGCGGTGCCGATTGCGGTGACGCGCGTCGAGGGCGTGACCCGCGCCGTGGTGTCGCCGCAGCCGAGCCAGACGGTGTTCGGCGGTCAGGGCGCCCTCATCCAGCTGGGGGATGCGGCTGACCTGGTGTTCAAGCCGCGCGCCTTCCAGTTCGTGGCGCTCGGCGAGCACGGCGGCGAGGTGGGCGGCGGCTCGCGTCCGGCGGCCTACGCCCAGTTCATCAACGCCCTCAAGGAAGCGCGCGACCTCTCCAAGGCGAACTTCGTCGCCACCGGGGGCGGGCGCGCGCCGGTCTATAACCGGGTGGATCTGGAAGCCCTGCGGCCGGTGCTGAACGGCGAGATGCCGGTGCTGGTGTGGGCCGAGCGCGCCGTGGACATCCGCAACGTGATCGGTCTGCGCAAGGAGTTCCCGAAGCTCCAGATCGTCATCCTCGGTGCGTCCGAGGGCTGGATGGTCGCCAGCGAGCTGGCGGCGGCCCGCATTCCGGTCATCGTCAATGCGCTCCAGAACCTGCCGACCACGTTCGAGCAGCTGGGCTCCACCATGAACAACGTGGGCCGCATGGCGGCCGCGGGCGTCACGGTGGCGCTGGGCACGATGGCGCGCGATGAGGCGCACCAGGCCCGTCTAGTGGTGCAGGATGCGGCCAACCTGGTGGGTCAGTCGCGCGTTCCGGGCGGCACCGGCCTCAACTGGGAGGACGCCCTGAAGACCGTGACGCTCAACCCGGCCCGGATCTTCGGCGTGGACAAGCAGCTCGGCACGCTGGAGCCCGGCAAGACGGCCGACGTTGTGGTGTGGAGCGGCGATCCGTTCGACCTGCGCCAGGCGCCGACCAACGTGCTCATCGCGGGCAAGGAAGTGAAGCTGGAGTCGCGGCAGACCAAGCTGCGGGACCGCTACCTGAGCGTGCTCCGGGGTGAGGCGAACCTGCCGCCGCAATACAACTACTGAGGATGGCGCACGCCCGCAGGGTGCGGGCAAGGTCTTCTGAACGAACCGGAGGCGGCAAGCGTTTGGAAGACGGAAGGCGCTCCGGGACGATCGGCGGTTTGCGGCGGTCGCCCTGGCAGCGCCGGCCACGGGAGGGGACAGGTATGACGCAGCTGGTCATGGCTTTGCTTGCGTTCGTGGGGAGCCACTTCCTCCTGTCCCACCCCTTGCGCCAGCCCCTGATCCGGGCGGCGGGGCAGCGGGGCTTCCTCGGGATCTACACCCTGGTCGCCTTCGGAACCCTGGCCTGGGTCATCCTCGCCTACAGCAAGGCGCCGGTGGTTTACCTTTGGGAACCACCGGCGTTTTCGCATCCGCTGGCCGCCGTTCTGATGCTGGTGGCGCTGGTGCTGTTCGTCGGCTCCCTCCTCCAGCCCAGTCCCGCCAGTGTGCGGATGGACGGCCCCCACGGCGAAGCAGCCGCACCCCCGTCGCGCCTTGGCGAGGCGCCCCGGGGTGTTGTTGCCATCACCCGCCATCCCATGATGTGGGCCTTCGCCCTGTGGGCATTCAGCCATGCCCTTGCCAACGGGGATGCGGCGACGGTGTTCCTGTGCCTTGGCATCGGCATCCTCGCGCTTGTCGGCGCGGCGTTGCAGGACCGCCGCAAGGCCGTCGAATTCGGCCCGGCCTGGCAGGGTTTCGCCGCGGCAACCGCCTATTTGCCCTTCGCCGCCCAGCTCAGCGGCCGCCTCTCCTGGCGCAGTGCCTGGCCGGGCTGGCTGGTGACGGTGGGCGGGATCTCCCTGTTCGTGGTGCTCCTCTACTTCCATGAGGTGCTGTTCGGCGTGAAGGTGTTCGCCCCCTGAGCCAGCGTGCGGACCGCCGGCCGGCGCCGCTTCCGCCGGGATCACTGTCGGATTCGTTTACACTTCTGCAAAAGTTCCTTCGTAAACCTTTGAGCGGTCAACAAAAATGAGTTGGCCGGGAAATTGCTTGCCCTTCGGGCCAATGGCGCGGGAGCCGAGGAAAGGGCTTGCATGCAAAGGACGTTGCAGGGTGTAAAAGCGTCTGGCGCCGGCCAAGGGAGCGGTGAGGTCCCGGTGGCGGGGCGTCGCCAAACAGTGTGTGCCCTCTATATGGAGCGGGGGGCTTCCGGTTTGAAGGCGCGTGGTTGCGGCGTTGAGGCGGCGGGCGTGGCCCTGTCCGCCGGTTGGTGACGGATAGAAGCGAGACCATTTCCATGGGAACCACAGCCGAGGTCATACCGGCCCAGCCGCAGGCGGCCGAACCCGCTAGCCGTTCGGGCACGTTTCAGCAGCACATTCACATCTTCCGGGCCGTTGCCATCTGCCTGATCGTGGGCGCGCACTCGGTGCCCAGTTTTGACTGGAAGAGCGCGCCAATGGCCGGTGAGCTGATCGACTCCTTCTGCAACCAGGCGTCGATCTACTTCTTCTTCATCGCCGGCTACCTGTTCCAGTTCCTCTCTCCCCGGTTCAGCTACGGGCGCTACCTGACGCAGAAGTTCAAGACGGTGCTGCTGCCCTATTTCCTGGTTTCCATTCCGGCGATCATCATCTCGGTGTGGTTCATCCCGCAGGAGGGCATGTGGCGCTGGTTCTACGGCCTGCCCGCCTGGCAGCAGATCGGCCTGTTCTACCTGACCGGCAAGCATCTTGAGCCGCTCTGGTTCGTGCCCACAATCACCCTGTTCTATCTGGCCGCGCCGCTGCTGCTGGCGCTGGACCGCAGGCCGGTGCTCTACTGGATCTTGCCGCTGCTGGTGGCGCTGTCCGTCACCCTGGGGCGCGACGGGCCGTGGGGGCCGGTCAACAAGGCGGTATACCTTCTGCCGGCCTATCTCTACGGCATGGCGTTCAGCCATTTCCGCAAGGAAGGCGAGCGGCTCGGGCAGATGCTGCTGGTGCCCCTGCTGGCGGTCGCCGTCGCCTGTTACGTGATGCTGGTCGTGGCACCGCCCGCGCGCGGGGATTTGCAGATGCTGTTCAAGCTCGCCATGTGTCCCGTGCTGATCGTCCTGTTCAAGGCGCTGGTGGACAGAATCGGCTCGCGGCTCGACTACGTGGCCCATGTGAGCTTCGGCATCTTTTTCGTCCATGCCTATTTCATCTCCGCTTTCCGCCTGTTGTGGACGAAGGCGGCGGGCAAGGAATGGGCGGGTGAAGCGTCCACGGCCCTGTTCCCGCCGAGCGTGCTGCTGTTCCTGCTGCACGCATTGATGGTGCTGGCGGTGTCCGTTGCCATCATCTGGGGGGTGCAGAAGGTCTTCCCGCGTCACAGCCGTCAGCTGGTTGGCGCATAAGTCAAGGAAATAAAAGGTCTAATGCGGGGAGATCCGGCTTGTATGCGGAGCGCCCTCTGCATAACATTTGATGCTGTCCAGTTGCCGTCATCGTGATGCATTCGGGACGGCAGGAGTTTTTCAGGAGGGGGTATGACGGTCTGGAGTTTTCTTCAGCGGCGTCATTTTTCGCGACTTCCAACCATCTCGCACGTGCCAAGGGTGGAGAACCCGCCGTGGGAGGTGTTCAACACCTATTTCGTCCAGCGGGCCGCTCCCGTCATCATCACGGGCAGTCCGCTGTTCAGCGGCCGCAACCTGACGCTCGATGACCTCACCCGGCCGGGCCCGGGTGACATTCCCGTCAGTGTGCGCAGCGGCAACTACCTGAACATCAAGGAACGGCGGTATGAGGAGATGCCGCTGTCCCGCTATATCGAGGAGCACATCCGCCCCTGGGAGCAAGGAGCGGCGACGGCGGCGGACGGGTCCGCGCTGCCCCACTACTCCGGCAACACGCCGTTGACCTGGGAGCAGTTCGAGGCCCTGGGCCTCAAGGCACCGCAATGCTTCGATGGGCAGAAGTTCGATGCGCCGCGCCTGTGGTTCGGGCCGAAGGGGTCGGCCACCCCGCTGCATTACGACAGCCGGGACAACCTCATCTGCCAGTACATCGGGCGCAAGCACTTCATCCTGTTCGCGCCCAGCCAGATTCCCTGGCTCTACATGCGCGACTACAGTCCGGCGTGGAGCAGCATCAGCGATCCGCGCAAGGTGGACCTGAACAAGTTCCCGCTGTTCGCCCGGGCGAAGGCTGTCGAGGTGACGCTGAACGCCGGTGAGATGCTCTATCTGCCCGAGCACTGGGCGCACTTCGTGCTCAACGTCGAGACCTCAATGATGGTCAACTTCTGGCCGGAGATGACGCCCGCACAGGAGCGCAAGACCAAGCTGAAGAAAGACCTCTACCAGCTGAAGCTGAAGTTCGCGAGCTGAGGGGCGGGGCGGCATCTGCCGCCGCGCTCCCGCCGCATCCTCCGGCAAACTGGCGCGCTTGAAGATGTTCAGGCGGCGTCGGGAAGCGACGCGCGCGCCGGGGCGCGGCGTCCTTGCGCTATCCTTGCGCTAACGCTTTGTCCCGAGATCCCGATGACGGAAGACGCAACATGCTGCGTGGTGCCCACGGTCGGACTCGAACCGACACGACCCTCGCGGATCGAGGGATTTTAAGTCCCTTGCGTCTACCATTTCGCCACGTGGGCAGCCGGTTACGGCTGAATTGGCGAAAACTTATAGAGTGGGGAGAACGGGAAGGGAAGCCGGGGCGTGAGATTACGCCACGCCCCGGCCGGGGGCTTACGCGGGGGCGTAAGACGGAGAGGAGAGGCAAGGCCCGCGCCATCGGGCAGGCACTGCCGCTCCAGATCAGGGGCCGCTCCAGATCAGGGGCCGCTCCAGGCATCAGCGTCGGATGGGCAGCGTCGGACGGAAGGGAGAGGGGGGGCTCGTGAATCCCGTCCGACGTCCGGCCTGTCGCCCAGGGGGCTATTGCCTTGGGGTTGGGCGGCCTAGTTGTTGGTGGCGGCGAGGACGCCGGCCAGCGCGGCCGCGCCCAGGCCGATGCCCAGCAGGACTTCGCCGGTGTTGTTCTTGTCGCGGCGCTCGTAATAGTGGTGATGGTGGTGACGGTCGTAGCCACGGTCCCTCACGTAGACCACCCGGGGCGGCGGGGCGTGATGGTGGCGCTCCTTCACATAGACCACCTTGCGCGGCGGCGGAGCATGGTGATGGCGGTCACGACGATCGATCACCACGACGCGCTCAGGCTTGTGCCCGTGCCGGCGGTGGTCTCCAGCGAACGCCGGGGCGGCCGCGCCCAGCGCGATGCTGGCAGTAACGACGGCGGCGACAACTGTTCTGAGGCTACGCATGGGAAAGACCTCCAATTAACTGTTGCCCTCATTTAATGGTTGGCCGGCTGAACCGAGGCTGAACGGTCCCTGGCTGTGAAAACGTCTTGGACAGAGGGCGCGCAAGCGGGCGCCCGCCGCTGTTTGCGGCAAGAAACGAGAGGCGTCGGAAAGCGGTGGGAAACCGGGAAATTCCGGCGGGTTCGGGGGCTAGATCTCGCCGTCCACCGGGCTCAGGCCCATCTCGGCCAAACCCTTGAGAATGGTCTCGGCGGCCGCGTTCATCGCTTCCGGGTCGGTGGAGCGGATCACGAAGTTCGCGTTGGGCTCACCATTGCGCCAGAACGGGTAGCTGCCCACCTGCACGCCGGGGAAGGCCGCCTCGGTGGAGCGCAGCAGGTCCGCGACGGTGCTCTCGCCCACCTTCGCGCCGATGGTGCGGGACAGCACGGGCTTGCCGCCCTTGAGGCGGCCTTCCAGCGCCTGGAGCATGGCGCGGGCAACGCCCGGCACGCCCGCGAGGATGTAGACGTTGCCGATGCGGATGCCGGGCGCGGCGCTCAGTTCGTTGGGGATCAGCTCCGCCCCTTCCGGCACCCGGGCCATGCGCAGGCGGGCGTCCGTCAGGGTGCCGCCATAGTAGGCGCGCAGCATCTCCTCCGCTTCCGGGTGGATGACGACGGAGACGCCGAACGCCCGGGCGATGGCGTCGATGGTGATGTCGTCGTGGGTGGGGCCGATGCCGCCGGTGGTGAACACATAGTCATGCCGCGCCCGGCAGGCGTTCACCGCCTCCACGATCTCGGCTTCCACATCCGGCACCACGCGGGCGTGGGCGAGGCGGATTCCCTGGACATTGAGCCACTTGGCAAGGTAGGCGAGGTTCGCATCCTGGGTGCGGCCGGAGAGAATCTCATCGCCGATAATGACAAGGGCGGCGGTGTAGATGCGATCGGGCGAGGTCATGGCTCAGGTTTAATGGAAAAGCCTGGCGTTGGGGAGGCTGAAAAAGCTCATGCGTTTCGAAGAGATGCTGGTTCCGGCCAAGCTCGTGCGGCGCTACAAGCGGTTCCTGGCCGATGTGGAACTGGAGACCGGCGAAGTGGTCACCGCCCACTGCGCCAATTCGGGCTCGATGATGGGGCTGGCCGTGCCCGGCAGCCGGGTGTGGCTTTCCCCCAACCGCAATCCCAAGGCCAAGCTGGCCTGGCGCTGGGAGGCGGAGGAATGCGGGGACTGCCTCGTCGGCATCAACACCAGCCACCCCAACCGCATCGTGGAGGATGCCGTCCGGGCCGGGCAGATCCCCGAGCTGGCGGGGTATGAGTCCGTGCGCCGCGAGGTGCCCTACGGCCGGAACAGCCGCATCGACCTGCTGCTGGAGGGCGGTCGGGGCACCTGCTTCGTCGAGGTGAAGAACGTGACCCTGCGGCGCGAGGGGCGGGCGGAATTCCCCGACTCGGTGACGGCGCGCGGCACCAAGCATCTGGCGGAGCTGGCCGAGCAGGTGGCGGCGGGCCACCGGGCGGTGATGCTCTATCTCATCCAGCGCAACGACTGCGACTGTTTTGCCGTCGCGGCGGACATCGACCCGGCCTATGCGGAGATGCTGGCCAAGGCCCGGGCGGCGGGCGTCGAGGCCTACGCCTATGCCTGCGTCGTCACGCCCGAGGAGATCCGGCTGCATGGCGCGGTGCCGGTGGCGCTCTAGACCGGTGGTGCTCTGGGGCGCCCCCTTACCAGAACAGGTGAAACGGCTGGCCTTGCCGATTGGTTGATCCGACCTCAAGGGACTTGCAGGACGGCGGCAGAGGGGCGAAGGAGAGGTTTATGAATACGGACATCGATATCGATACGGACGAGGAAGTGGACGAGTACGCCCCGGCTTCCTCCATTCGCATTCACCGTCCCGAGGATTTCGAGGGCATGCGCGCGGCCGGGCGGCTGGCGGCCGAGGTTCTGGACTACCTCACCCCCATGGTGAAGCCGAACGTGCTGACCGACGACCTCGACCGGGCGGCCTACGAGTTCATCATCGCCCGCGGCGGTGTGCCCGCGCCGCTGTTCTACCGGGGCTTCCCCAAGTCCATCTGCATCTCGGCCAACCATGTGGTCTGCCACGGCATCCCCGGCGCCAAGCGGCTGAAGGACGGGGACATCGTCAACATCGACGTGACGGTGATCCTGAACGGCTGGCACGGCGACACCAGCCGCATGTTCCTCGTCGGCAACGTGCCCCTGAAGGCGCGCAAGCTGGTGGAGGTCACCTACGAGTGCCTGATGCGCGGCATCGAGATGGCGAAGCCAGGCAACACGCTGGGCGACATCGGCCACGTGATCCAGACCTACGCGGAGTCCCAGCGCTACTCGGTGGTGCGGGATTTCTGCGGCCACGGCATCGGCCGGGTGTTCCATGAAGCGCCCAATGTCATCCATGTCGGCAAGCCGGGCACCGGCCCGGTGCTGAAGCCGGGGATGTTCTTCACCATCGAGCCGATGATCAATCTCGGCAAGCCGGACGTGAAGGTGCTTGATGATGGCTGGACCGCGGTGACGCGGGACCGCTCGCTCTCCGCCCAGTTCGAGCACATGATCGGCATCACCGAGACCGGGTGCGAGATCTTCACCCTTTCGCCGGCGGGGCTCAACGCACCGCCGTATGATGTCTGAGGCGGATGATCCGGGGTATGGCGTTGGTCATCGCCAGCGGCTGCGCGAGCGGCTGCTGACCGGCGGAGCCGACGCCTTCCACGATCACGAACTGCTGGAATACATCCTCGCGCTGGGCATCCCGCGCCGGGATACCAAGCCGCTGGCCAAGCGGCTCATCGCCACCTTCGGCAGCTATTCCTCCGTCCTCGCCGCCGAGCCGGATGTGCTGCGGGCGGCGGGCCTCAGCGAGGCGGCGGTGGCGGCGATCAAGTTTATCGAGGCCTCCGCCGTGCGCATGAAGCAGGCGGCGGTGCACAAGCAGCCGGTGCTCTCCAGCTGGCAGTCGCTTCTCGACTATCTCCACGTGGACATGGCCCACGGCATCCGCGAGCGCTTCCGGGTGCTGTTTCTCAACAGCCGCAACATGATCATCCGCGATGACGTGATGTCCCACGGCACGGTGAGCCACGCCGCCGTCTATGTGCGCGAGATCATGAAGCGGGCGCTCGATATCGGCGCGACCGGGCTCATTCTGGCCCACAACCACCCCTCGGGCGATCCGGCGCCCTCGCAGGACGATATCCGCATGACCAGGGAGATCGCCGAGACGGCCCGCCGCCTCGGCATCACGGTGCACGATCACGTGATCGTGGGCAAAAGCGGGTTCAAGAGCTTCAAGACGCTTGGTTTGTTGTGACGGGGCGGAAGCGGCGGCCTCAGGCCGCCGCCGGAAGGGCTCCGTCCGCAAGGATGTCATCCGCGTCCTGCTGCGGCCGCCGCAGGTGGCGGGAGGCCGCCAGCCCCGCGATACCGGCCCACAGCGAGAAGACCAGCACGGCGAGCAGGGTGCTGTCGAGGCCACGGCCCACCTCGTCGGCATAGGGCGACGGGACAAAGCGGGTCCAGGTCATCGAAATGAAGTGCAGACAGCACACGGCCACGACCATCAGCAGGCCGGAGGCCGGAACCCGCCAGCGCGAGCGGAAGCAGGCGAGGGTCGCCATGGCACCCGCAGCGATCGCGCAGCCCGCTCCGATGGCGATCAGCGTGGACGGCGTGTCCAGGATCATCCAGCGCTCGGAGCGAATGGCGAACATGCCGAGCAGGTGCATTTCCGCAATGCCGAGGCCGCAGTACGCGCCGCCGAGGGCGTAGGACACGACGGAATTGTAGTAGGCGCTGAGATAGAGGCCGCAACCGACGGTCATCAGCGAGATGCCGGCCGAAAGGGCGGTGATTCCCGGGTTGTAACGCACCGGCGAGCCCGTGTCGTAGGCCAGGATCGCCACAAAATGGGTGGCCCAGACGCCGATGGCGCAGACGGCAATGGCGGCCATGAGGCGGCCGGCGTCCGCCTCGCGGCCCAGGTCACGGCACCCGCTGAGCAGGGTCATGGTCAGAAGGCTCGACACCAGACAGATGACGGCCGCCACCACGACGAGTTTCAGGTCATGCTGGTAGGCCAGACAGTCGATGATCGCGTTCATTGTGAATCTGCTCCCCCCGTTTCAGCAGAGTCCACCGATGGACCGGCAGGGAGTCAGTTACCGTCTGAAAACGTTAATTATTGATGAATATATTGTAAAAAGAGCCGCAAAAACAGGGGGGATGGAAAAGTTATGGCGAGAATTATGACTGTTGTAAGAGAAATGATTTTAAGTAAAAATTATTGCCAGTCCAGTATTAATGGTTACCGGTAGAAATCTTTTTTGCACTGCTTCGAGCGCCCTTGAGGCGGGCGTTATTCGTCGTCTTCCCCGATGGGTTCGGCGTCTGCGGGGAAGGGGCGGGGCTCGTAGCCGGCTTCGACGAAATAAAGTCCATCGGGCGGCGCGTTGAAACCGAGCGCGGCGCGGTCGCGGGCGTGAAGCGCGTTTTCGAGATCGCGCGCGGTCCACTTGCCTTCGCCCACCAGCTTGAGGCAGCCGACCATGGAGCGCACCTGATGGTGCAGGAAGGAGCGCGCCTCCGCCTCGATCACGACTTCCTCGCCGTGGCGGGAGACGTCCAGCCGGTCCAGCGTCTTGAGCGGGGAGGCGGACTGGCAATGGACCGAGCGGAAGGTGGTGAAGTCGTGCCGGCCGACGAGGATTTGCGCGGCCTCGTGCATGGCCTCGTGGTCCAGCGGCACGGCCACCTGCCAGGCGAGGCCCTTGTCGAAGGTGAGCGGCGCGCGGCGGTTGATGATGCGATAGCGATAGCGGCGGCGGGTGGCGGAGAAGCGGGCGTGAAACTCGGGCTCCGCGATCTCGCATGCCAGCACGGCGACCGGGTCGGGGCGCAGGCGGGCGTTCAGCGCCTCCCGCAGCTTGAAGGGCGTGAACGGCTTCTCGATATCCACATGCGCGGTCATGCCGAGCGCGTGCACGCCCGCGTCCGTCCGCCCGGCGGCGACGACCTGGGCCTCCTCCTGGGTGACCTTGTAGACGGCCTCTTCCAGCGCGCCCTGCACCGAGGGGCCATGGTCCTGAAATTGCCAGCCCATGAACGGGCGGCCATCGAACTCGACAAGCAGGCGGAAACGGGTCATGGCGCGCTGCCTTAGCCGAAGCGCGCGCCCGAGGGAATGGGAAAGCCGCGCAGGAAGGTCTCCAGATCCAGCGCCTGCTTGCCCGCCCGCTGGAGCACCAGCGGACGCAGCGCGCCCTCGCCGGTCTGAATGGCGAGGCGGTCGTCGGTCACCGTGCCGGGCGCGGCGCCCGGTTTGCCGGGGGCGACCTCGGCCTTCAGGATCTTGATGCGCTCGCCCTCGTATTCGGCATAGGCGCCGGGGAAGGGGACCAGCGCCCGCACCTTGCGCTCAAGGGCGGCGGCGGGTTGGGCGAAGTCCAGCTTCGCCTCCGCCTTGTCGATCTTGGAGGCGTAGGTGACGCCCTCGGCGGGTTGGGGCTCGGGCGTGAGGGAGGGCAGCGTCTCCAGCGCCTCGACGATTATCTCCGCGCCCATGGCGGCGAGCCGGTCGTGCAGCTCGGGGGTGGTCTCGTCCGCCCCGATGGGCGTTGCCCGCTTCAGCAGCATCGCGCCGGTGTCGAGCCCTGCGTCCATTTGCATGATGGTGATGCCGGTTTCCGCGTCGCCCGCCTCGATGGCGCGGTGGATGGGGGCGGCGCCCCGCCAGCGCGGCAGCAGGGAGGCGTGGATGTTGAGGCAGCCGAACTTCGGCGCGTCCAGCACCTCCTGCGGCAGGATGAGGCCATAGGCCGCCACCACCGCCACGTCGAGATCGAGCGCGCGGAAGGCCTCCAGCTCCGCCTGCTGCCCGCGCAGCTTCAGGGGATGGCGCACCTCGATCCCCAGCGCCTCCGCCCGCTGGTGCACCGGCGTCGGCGTCAGCGACTTGCCCCGGTTCGCCGGGCGCGGCGGCTGGGTGTAGACGCACACGATCTCGTGGCCGGCCGCATGAAGGGCATCGAGCGCGGCAACGGCAAAATCCGGCGTTCCCATGAAGGCAAGGCGCATGGCGGGTCGTTCCTCGTGAGTGATGCGCCTTCGGTCCGGCGCGGTCGGGCTGTCTGTGAGGTTGTTTCCCTGTCGGGCTATCTAAAGGCTTTTGTTTTCTTTTTGCAGGGGTCTTGGACCCCTGCACCCCTTCGTATGGCATGCCGCGCCCGTCATCACGCGCACGTCCCCTTCGTTTTCAAAAGGGAATTGGGCCGTGTTTCCCGTGCGCGCCGGAAACGCGGCCCGGCAAAACGCAGGGAGGTGCAGGAGGGGTAAGCCCCTCCTGCAAAAGAAATGGGTCTGTTCAGGCCCCCGTTTCGTGGCTCAGCGGGGTGAGGCGCAGCTGGGTGATCTGGTTGCGGCGGCGTTCCAGCACGTCGAAGCGCAGGCCGTAGAAGGTGAAGCTCTGGCCCTTCACCGGGATGACGCGGGCGGCGCTGATGAGCAGCCCGGCGATGGTGGTGGCCTCGTGTTCGGGCAGGTCCCAGCCGAAGCGGCGGTTGAGGTCGCGGATGGTGACGGTGCCTTCCATGGTCAGGCTGCCGTCGTCGTGCAGGGTGACGCCCGGCGGCAGCGGGCGGTCCTTGTCGTCGGTGATGTCGCCCAGCACCTGCGCCAGGATGTCGGCCAGCGTGATGAGGCCCTGGAGGCTGCCGTATTCATCGACGACGAGGGCGAACTGGGAGCGGCGGGCGATGAAGGCCTTGAGCTGCTCGCGCAAGGAGGTGGTGTTGGGCACGAACCACGGCGGGCTCAGCAGCTTGCCGATGACGAGGGTGGCGGGGGTGGCCCCGCGCTTGGCCAGCGCCCGCAGCAGATTCTTGCTGTGGAGGACGCCGATGATGTTGTCCGGGTCGTCGCGGTAGACCGGCAGGCGGGTATGGCGCGAGCGCACGACCTGCCGCACCACCTGTTCGGGCGGCATGGCGATGTCGATCATCTCCATGGCGCGGCGATGGACCATCACGTCATCGACGAGGGTCTCGTCCAGGTCGATCATGCCTTCGAGGCGGCGGATGGCCTCGCCCGCGCCTGTGTCGCCCTCGCCGTGGAGGCGGGAGACCGGGCGGCTGACGAGGCGGGCCAGCCCGTCGGCGAGCGGCCCCAGCGGCCGGGCGCAGACATCGAGCACCGGCGCGAGCATGAGCGCCAGCGGCTCGGGGCGGACCGGCGCGATGGCGCGCGGCAGCACCTCGGCGAACAGGAACAGCAGTACCGTGACGCTGAGCGCCGCATAGAGGATGGCGAAGGGGCCGAAGCTGTCCACCAGCGCGAAGGTGGCGAGCGCGGCGGCGAAGGTGTTGAGCAGCACCGCGCCCAGTATGGCGGCGCGGTTGAGCCGGCCGCGCTGGCCCAGCAGCTTCTCGGCCCGCTGGGCGCGGCGGTTGCCCTCCCGCGCCAGACGCAGAATGCGGGCCGGGGAGGCGCCTGCAAGGCTCATCCCCGCCGTCTCCAGCACGGCGGAGAGCAGGATCAGCGCGAAGGCGGTGCCAAGGGCGGCGGTGTCTGCCAGGGTCATGGCGGCGCTCTACCGTGGAACCGCGCGTCCGCTCAGGCGGAGGGACGGTTGAGCAGGGCTTTCACCTGCTCCATGTCCACACCGCGTTCGAGGTAGGACTGGCCGATGCCGCGCGCGAGGATGAAGGTGAGGCGTCCCGCCTCCATCTTCTTGTCCTGCGCCATGTGGGCAACCAGCGTCTCGCCCATGCCGTCGAGCCCCACCTGCTTGAGCGTGGTCGGCAGGCCGACCGAATCGAGATGGCGGCGCACCCGCTCCAGATCCTCCGGCGGGCAGAGCCCCATCTCGACGGAGAGTTCGAACGCCAGCACCATGCCGAGCGCCACGCCCTCGCCGTGGAGCAGGTCGCCGCTGTAGCCCTTCTCCGCCTCCAGCGCGTGGCCGAAGGTGTGGCCGAGGTTGAGGAGGGCGCGGGTGCCCTTGGTCTCGAACTCGTCCGCCTCCACCACGGCGGCCTTGGCGCGGCAGCTGACGGCGATGGCGTGGGCCCGCTTGACCGGGTCGCCCGCCAGCACGTCCTTGCCGTTCTCCTCCAGCCAGGCGAAGAAGCCGGCGTCGTTGATGAGGCCGTATTTGACGATTTCCGCATAGCCTGCCAGCAGCTCGCGGCGCGGCAGGGTGTCGATGATGTCCGTGTCGATGAGCACCAGTTTGGGCTGGTGGAACGCGCCGATCAGGTTCTTGCCCTGGGGCGTGTTGATGCCGGTCTTGCCGCCGACGGACGAATCCACCTGCGAGAGCAGGGTGGTCGGGATCTGCACGAACGGGCAGCCGCGGCGCAGGATGGCGGCGGCGAAGCCCACCAGGTCGCCGATCACCCCGCCGCCCAGCGCGACGACGGCGTCCTTGCGCTCGATGCCCAGCTCCAGCAGCTGCCCGGCGAGCCATTCCAGATGCGGGAAGGATTTGGACGCCTCGCCCGCCGGCAGCACCACCGGCTCGGCCTCGATGCCCGCCCCGGCGCAGGAGTCCAGCAGGCGCTGGAGGTGAAGCTCGGCCACGTTCTCGTCGGTGACGATGACCGTGCGCTTGCGCGGCAGCAGCGGGGCCAGGTGCGCGCCCGCCTCGTCCAGCAGCTCCTCGCCGATGAGGATGGGATAGCTGCGCTCCCCGAGGTTGATGTCGATGCGGGTGCGGGCGGGACCGTTCGGGCTGGAGACGGTATCGGTCATTTGGTCAGGTATCCCTGGCGGTGAAGGGCGGTGATGATGGCATCGACCGCCGCGTCGTGCGGGCCGCGCCCGCTGCGGATGTGAATGGGCGCCTTGGCGTAGTAGGGCGAGCGCGTGCCGGCGAGACGGGTGAGAATCTCCTTCGGGTCGCCCGTGCGCAGCAGGGGCCGCGTGTTGCGGCGCGAGGTGCGTTCGACCAGAATGTCGATGTCCGCGTCGATCCACACGGCGATGGACTGTTCGAGGATGAGCTGGCGGGTCTCATCCTGCACGAACGCGCCGCCGCCCGTGGCGATCACCTTCACGCTGCCGTCCAGCAGGCGGCGGATGACGCGGCGTTCGCCGTCGCGGAAGGTTTCTTCCCCGTAACGCTCAAAGATCTCCGTAATGGTCAGCCCGGCGGCGCGCTCGATTTCCTCGTCCGCGTCAACGAACGGCAGGTTGAGGCGGCTGGCCAGACGCCGGCCGATGGTCGACTTGCCCACGCCCATCAGCCCCACAAGGACGATGGGCTTGGCCAGCAGGCCACGACGGCGCGGTGGCTGGGTCTTTCTTCGCGGGGGATAGGTCTTCGCCAAGCTGCGTCAACTTTCACTTTTGGTCATGGGTCAGCATCGCTATACACACGGGAGAGGCGGACGGCCAAGCCCGGCCGCGCACAGAACCGGCCTTCGGCCGCCGCAAAGGCGAAAAATCGGAAGGCCACGGTCAAGCGTCATTGCGTCGTCAGGGTGTTCGAACGACGTGTCGCACAAAGGTAAGGGTATCATGGGGCGAATATTGTCGATCCTTCTGGGCCTGTTGCTCCTGATCGTGATTGGCGCAACCGTCTATTTCGGCGTCGCCGACATGCCGCCGCCGCAGGAGCGGGTCGAGAAGGTCATTCCGAATGAGAACCTTGGGGCTTAAGGCCACCGTTTCCGCCCTTGCAGTTCTGGTAACGGCGCTGGCCGCGGGCGGGTCCGTCCCGCCTGTCGCCGCGCAGCAGACGGCGCCCGCGCCGCCGTCCAGCGCGCCCAAATCGCTGCTGCCGGCGGGCACCTTCGCGCCGCCGCCGCCGCCACCGGTGGCGGAACCCGCACCGGCGCCCGAATCCGCGCCCGCAGGCGAGGCGCAGTCCGGCAGCGGGGAGACGCCCGAGGCCGGGGACGGGGCGCTGGCGGCGCCGGAGGCCGTGCCGCCCGAGCCGTCCCTGCCGCGGAGCCGGGGCGTGACCCTTCTCACGGCATCCGACCGGATCGGCGTGCACGGTCCGGCGACGGGCGGGTTCGACGAGACCCTGTGGGCGGGGTCGAGCGGGCCGTTCCTGCGGGATTTCATGAAGGGGCAGTCCGCCCCCACCGCGTCGCGCTGGGCCCATGTGCTGCTGCGCCGCGCGCTGCTGTCGCGCACGCCGACGCCGCAAGGCGTGCTGCCCGCCAACTTCGTGGCCGAGCGGGCCCATCTGCTGCTGCGGATGGGCGAGGCCGAGGGCGCGCGCCGTCTGGTGGCGCAGGTGCCGGTGACCAGCTTCACCCGCCGCATGTTCGATGTGGCCCCGCAGGCCCACCTGGCGGCGGGGGACGTGGCGGGGCTGTGCCCGATGGTGCAGACGGGCATAACGGTCTCCGCCGATCCGGTGTGGCCGCTGGCCTCCGCCGTGTGCGCCGCCTTGCAGGGCGATGACGCGGGTGCGGCGCTGACGCTGGACCGGGAGCGCGAGAACCACACCGCCAAGGCGTTCGACATTCAGCTCGCCGAGGTGGTGGCGACCACCCTTGCCGGCGGCGACCGGGGCGTGAACGCGGTCTGGCCGCAGAACATGCGCCTGACCACCTACCGCCTTGCCATGGCGCTGGCGGGCGGCGTCGAGGTGCCGCGCCAGCGTCTGGAGGGCGCCAACGCGGCGGTGAAGGGCTGGCTGGTGCGGCTCGGCGCGGCGCCGCTGGCGGCGCGGCTGGAGGCGGCCCCCACGGCGGCCGTGAACGGGGCGCTGCCGGCGCGGGAGCTGGTCGACCTGTGGTCGCTTCAGGCCTCCCTGCTGGACGAGACGGCGATCCGGGCGCTGCCGGTGGGCAAGCTCCGCACCGCCTATTCGGCCAGGACGCCAGAGGCGCGGCTGGCCGCCATGCGCGAGCTGTGGGCCTCGGCCCGCACGCCGCAGGAGCGGGCCGCCATGCTGCTGGTGACGGCCGATGCCGCGCGGCGGCTGCCGGTGACCGCGTCTCTCCTTGAGGCCGCGCCCGAGCTGGGCCGCGCGCTCTTGCTGGCGGGCGAGGTCAAGGCCGCCCGGGCCTGGTACGATCTGGCCCGGCGCGAGGCGCGGAATCGCAATCCCAAGGCGGGCGCGGCGCTGATGGGGCTGTGGCCGCTGGTGGCGGCCGCCGACCAGGGCGTGCCCCGCTCGGGCGACCTGTTCACGCTGTGGGACGACATGCAGGATGGCGAGCGGGCCGAGCGCAAGCGGCGCCGCCAGCTGGCGGGCGCGGCGCTCTCGGGGCTCGGTCTCGTGCCGGTGGCGGATCTGCCGCGTTCGGCGCGGGTGGAGCCGGAGGCGAACGCCTATGTCCAGCGGCTGCGCGAGGCAGCGCAGTCCCGGCGCCGGGGCGAGGTCATCCTGCTGAGCGCGGCGGGCCTCGGCAAGGACGCCGCCGGGGTGCGGCCCGACTATCTCCACGAGATCACGCGGGCGCTGACCGCCGTCGGGCTGCGGCGGGAGGCGGGGCTGATCGCCGCCGAGATCCTGATTCGCAACGGAGCCTGAAGCGGGCGATGAGCGACCGCCGCCTCACCGACCCTGCCGCGATCGGCCTGTTCATCGACATGCTGGCCTCGGAGAAGGGCGCGGCCCGCAACACGCTGGCCGCCTACGGGCGCGACCTGCGCCTCGTCAGCGAAGCGCTGAACGGAGGGCTGCTGACAGCGGGGCCGGACGACCTGCGGGCGTGGCTGGCCGGGCAGGCGGGGCTGGCGCGCGCGTCCGTCTCGCGCAAGCTGTCGTGCCTCAGGCAGTTCTTCCTGTTCGCCTTCCGCGAGGGGTGGCGGCGGGACAACCCGGCGGCGGACCTGCTGGCACCCGCCCCGGCGCAGCGGCTCCCCAAATCTCTCAGCCGGGACGAGGTGGACCGTCTGTTCGAGGCGGCCCGGGCCCGGCTGGAGCGCGCGCCCGTGCCCGCCAACCTGCGGCTGGTGGCGCTGATGGAGCTGCTCTACGGCTCCGGCCTGCGCGCGACCGAGCTGGTGAGCCTGCCGCGCAACGCCATTGCGCCGGGCAAGCCCTACATCATCCTCAAGGGCAAGGGCGGCAAGGAGCGGCTGGTGCCGCTCTCCGGCCGGGCGCTGGCGGCCGTGGAAGCCTGGCGCGCCCATGTGCCGGAGGAGGCGCGGTATCTGTTCCCCTCCGGCGGCAAGGCCGGGCACCTCACGCGCGTTCGTTTGTTTCAACTGGTTCGGGAGCTGGGGCTGGAGGCCGGCGTGCCGCCCGAGCGCCTGTCTCCCCACGTGTTGCGGCACGCCTTTGCGACCCATTTGCTTGACAACGGTGCGGATTTGCGTGCCTTACAGCAGATGCTCGGCCATGCCGATATCGCTACAACGCAGATCTACACCCATGTGGCGGAGACGCGTCTGGTTGAGCTGGTTAACGAGAAGCACCCGCTTGCTAATATGCCGAGCCCGGTTGACGGGCGGAAGCGTCGTGGCTAGCGTCGCCCGCTTCTGACAAGAGTTATTGACCGGAACATGGTGACTTTCCTCGACTTTGAACGCCCCATTGCCGAGCTGGAGGCGAAGATTGCCGAACTTCAGGCCGGTGCCGCCGGACGTGTGGACATCGGCGCTGAGATCAGCAAGCTGCAGGCCAAGGTCGACAAGCTGCTGAAGACCACCTACGCCAACCTCACGCCCTGGCAAAAGGCGATGGTGGCGCGGCACCCCAACCGTCCGCACTTCCGCGACATCGTGGCGGAGTTGATCGACGATTTCACGCCGCTGGCGGGCGATCGCGCCTTTGCGGAGGATTGCGCCATCATCGGCGGCATGGGCCGGTTCCGGGGCCAGTCGGTCATGGTCATCGGCCATGAGAAGGGCAACGACACCGCCTCGCGCATCAAGCACAACTTCGGCATGGCCAAGCCCGAGGGCTACCGCAAGGCCATCCGTCTGATGCAGATGGCGGACCGCTTCGGCCTGCCCATCATCACCCTCGTCGATACGCCGGGCGCGTTCCCGGGCGTGCAGGCGGAGGAGCGCGGCCAGGCCGAGGCCATTGCCCGCTCCACCGAGGCCTGCCTCAACGTGGAGGTGCCGCTGGTCTCCTGCATCGTCGGCGAGGGCGGCTCGGGCGGCGCGATCGCGCTGGCCGCGGCCAACCGGGTGCTGATGATGGAGCACGCCATCTACGCCGTGATCTCGCCCGAGGGCTGCGCCTCCATCCTGTGGCGCACCGCCGACAAGGCCGCCGAGGCCGCCGAGGCGATGAAGCTGACGGCGCAGGATCTGGCGACGCTGGGCGTGATCGACGGCATCGTGCCCGAGCCGCTGGGCGGCGCGCACCGCGATCCCAAGACCGCCATCCGCAATCTGGGCAATGTGCTGGAGCGGGAGCTGAATCAGCTGGCGGGCCTCAGCCGCAGCGAGGTCAAGGCCGACCGGCGCGAGAAGTTTCTCGCCATCGGCCGCGCAGGGCTCTGAGCCGCAGGACAGGCCGGGCGCAGCGCGGCCTGCCGCGCCCGGTTTTGCGCCAGCGCAGCCTGGCCTGAGGGCCTGCCCGCACACCAGACGGGGCGCTTGGCCTTCTCATTCGTTCTATTTCCTGCATAATTCAGGACATATTCCTCGCCGGGTCCGGCTGCGGTGGCAGTGCGACCCGGCGCGGGAAGGACGGTGTTCAGATGGGAAAGGTCACGATGGCACGGTCGAAGGGAATCCTGGCAGCGGTTGCGGTATCGGTGCTGCTGGGCAGCTGCTCAACCACGCCGGCGGGAAGTTCCGCCTTCACCCCCTTCATGTCGCGCTCTCAGGAAGCGGCGATCGGTCAGTCGGAGCATCCCAAGCTGCTCGCCGAGTTCGGCGGCGCCTACAATGACGACAAGGCCGCCGGATATGTGGCGATGGTCGGCGGGCGCGTGCTCCAGAACTCGGAGACGCCGAACGATCCCTTCACCTTCACCCTGCTCGACTCCAACATCGTCAACGCCTTCGCCCTGCCCGGGGGCTATGTCTACATCTCCCGCCAGCTGCTGGCGCTGATGAACGACGAGGCGGAGCTGGCCTCGGTGCTGGGTCACGAGGTGGGCCACATCACCGACCGGCACACCGCCAAGCGCTACAACACCCAGATGCTGGGCGGGCTCGGCAGCGTTCTGGTGGCCGTGCTCACCGGCTCGGGCCAGCTGGCGCAGCTGGCGGGGCAGGCGGCGCAGGCCTACACCCTGTCCTACTCCCGCGATCAGGAATTCAAGGCCGACACGCTCGGCATCCGCTACATCAGCCGTGCGGGCTACGACCCGTTCGCGGCCGCCGACATGCTCTCCACCCTCGACGCGCAGGACAAGCTGGAGGCGCTGATCGCCGGCCGCACCGCCGAGGATACCACCCCCAACTGGGCGCGCACCCACCCGGTGACCGCCGACCGCGTGGCGCGGGCGACCCAACTGGCGACGCAGACCGGCATTCCGAAGGGTCAGCAATCGCGCAACCGCGAGGCGTTCCTTGCCGCCATCGACGGCCTGGTGGTGGACGACAGCGCCGAGCAGGGCTTCGTGCGCGGCCGCACTTTTGCCCACCCCAAGCTGAAGCTCACCTTCACCGTGCCGGAAGGCTTCAGCCTGCAGAACAGCTCGCGGGCGGTCATGGCCAATGGGCCGGGGTCGGTGCAGGTGATGTTCTCGGGCGGCCCGCTCGCCAGCGGGCAGGTGCTGGATGCCTACCTGCGCGAGGTGTGGACCAGCCTCACCGAGAATCAGGCCGGGGCCGCGCCGCAGGCGAAGTTCGGCCAGATGAACGGCATGGACACCGCCACCATGGCGACCCGCCTCAACACCAACAGCGGCGTCCTTGACGTGAGCCTCGTTGCCTTCAAGTGGTCGCCCTCCCAGGCCTACCACTTCGTCATGGTCTCGCCCGCCTATGCCAGCAGCCAGGCGGCGGCCCAGTCCATCGCCCAGACCCAGCGTAATCTCCAGACCATGCTCCAGTCCTTCCGCCGCCTGAGCGACGCGGAGGCGGCGAAGTACAAGGAGCGGCGGATCAAGGTGGTTACCGTGGCGCAGGGCGACACGGCCGCGAAGCTGGCCGAGCGCATGGCCTACGACGACCACAAGCTGGAGCGCTTCCTCATGCTGAACGGCTTCCAGAACGCCAGCGAGGTGAAGGCGGGCGCGAAGGTGAAGCTGATCGTCTACGCGTCCTGAGGCGGCGCCGCGCTCAGGCAGCAGGCCGGGCAGCGGGGCTGGCGGCGGTCAGGCCCGCCAGCGCCCGCGCGCGCGGGAAGGGGTGGTCCGAAACGCCCAGGGCGCTGACAACGCGCCCCGACAGCCACCAGATGGGCAGCACCAGCACCAGCGAGACCATGCCGTCGATGGCATAGTGCCAGCCGAGGTGCACCGAGCCGATCCAGATGGTGAAGGCGAACAGGCTGAGCGCCAGCCCCAGCTTGCGGCCGAGGGAGAAGCCCGCGCAGGCCATCAGGATCGAGCTGGCCACGTGCAGCGACGGCATGGCGGAGATGCCCGAGCCGATGGTGGTGGAGGCCGCCTGGTAGTCGCTCCACAGTTCCTTCTGGACCTCGAGCGTCATCAGGCCGGTCGGCACGATCTGCTCCCGCACGATGGCGTCGAGGGCATGGAGCCGCTCCATCAGCGGCGCGAAGGGATCGGGCACACCCGGCAGCAAGAGGCCGTAGAAGCAGGGCCCGGCGGACGACAGGGCCATGGCTGCCGCCGAGCCCAGCAGCATCCAGGTGAGGCAGAAGGCGAGCAGATAGCGGGCGCGCAGCGTCCGGCAGTCCGTCCGCAGTGCGGCGTAGATCACGCTGATCCACATGAGGAAGAACCAGCAGGTGTAGGCCCACTGCAGCAGCCAGGTGGCGATGGGGCCGCCGAACACGGCATGGGTCAGCCGCCACGGGTCCGTGCCGAAGATCATGCGGTCGATGTCGGCAAAGAGCGTGTCGTAGGCGAAGGGCTTGATCAGCGGGATGGCCGATTTCAGCGCGGTGAAGCTGTTGAGCAGCAGCGTCAGCACGACGAGCGGCACGAGGCGCATCATCAGCTGGTCGGGCGGGAGGATGTGGGCGCGGATGTCCGCCGCCATTTCCATCAGCGGGCGGGCCGGGCGGCGCACCAGCACCAGATGGAGGGTGTAGGTGAGGAAGATCATCACGCCCGCCAGCCCCCAGGTGAACAGCACCAGGTAGCCGTAGCTGGGCATGAACACGTCCGCCTCGCGCCCGAAGGGGTGAAGGGTCGCCGTGGCGATCCCCGCGTAGATCAGCACCAGCCCCAGCAGAAGGGTGGCGACACGGAACTCCTGACGCAGCGATTCCATAGCGGGACGCCCCTGATCACCCTGCCAGAATGGAAAACGGCGGCCGCTGGGGCCGCCGTTCGCTGGATCCTCTCGGATCACTTACTGTTTATTAGGCTCGGCCTTTTGCAGCTCGGACGAAACCGTGGTCAGCTTGTCTCGCAGCTGGGTGCCAACAGCCGACAGAGCGCCGATGCAGACGACAGCGATGAGCGCGGCGATCAGGCCATACTCGATGGCGGTGGCGCCCTTCTCGTCGCGGGCAAGCTTGCGCAGCGTGGTGCGAATGAACGACATAGTCTGTCTCCTTGCGGCCGCCACGCCTGTGGCGGGTCAATGAAGCCTTTCCCGAGGCCAACGCTGGCCTTTTACCCTCGCAGGAGTTTCAAACTTGTTAATGGAGACAATTACCGATCGTATTAATCATACAAGTGCCGGAAGGAACGACAGAATATGCCTCAAACGCCCGGTATCCGGCGCGGCGACGGGCGGGCGAATCCGGGGTGGGGGCAGGCGGGAATCGGGGCTTTTTGCGGTCGCGGGTGCCGCGACCGGCGATTCACTTGAGATAGCTGGAGACGATGCTGAACACGCGGGACGGATGGCCGCCGATGGAGGAAAAAACGCCGGCGACCGCCACCGCGATCAGGCTCGCGACGAGGCAGTATTCCGCGAGGGTTCCGCCGAGGCGGTTGCGCATGAGGCGCGACAGGAATCGGGAAATGTGCGGCATCGGCGCCTCCTGCCCTTCAGAGTGCGGGGAGCCTGCCACGGGGGCGTTAAGAAAGATTGAGGGGTTATCGTGAATCGCAGGAAAGGATTATGGGGGGGCGCCGGGCCTTATCGCCGCAGCCCTGCCGAGACATATCGACAGCGCAAGGCGTCTGTGAAACCTAGGGCGCCGCAACCGAATGAAATGGCTTGTCTTCCATGCTCAGCACACCGACCGACAGCGAGACCTTTGACGAATGCCCGGCGCCTCCGGGCCTGTCCGATTCCGGCAAGCCGATCGTGACAGTCGTTGCCGCTGCGCTCATCGACGCGGACGGGCGGGTGCTGGTGGCCCAGCGGCCGGAGGGCAAGTCCATGGCCGGGCTGTGGGAGTTTCCGGGCGGCAAGGTGGATGCGGGCGAGAAGCCGGAGGCCGCGCTGGTGCGCGAGCTGCACGAGGAGCTGGGCATCGACACCACCGCCTCGTGCCTGGCGCCGCTCACCTTCGCCAGCCACCCCTACGAGGATTTCCACCTGCTGATGCTGCTCTACGCCTGCCGCAAGTGGCGGGGCACGGTGCAGCCGCAGGAGAACCAGGCGGTGCGCTGGGTGCGAATCAGCGAGCTGTACAGCCTGCCCATGCCCCCGGCGGACATCCCCCTTGTCGGCATGCTGGCAAGCCTGCTGTAGGGGGCAGGGGCCTACCTGTTCCGTGGCTTTGCCCCTACCAATCCTGCGGTTTGTTAATAGGTTGCCCATCCGGGCCTACGAGCGGGTTCGGAAACTGGGCTTTGGCCAAGTATCGGTCGATGTGGCGGACATACGTTGCAACGTTCCGCAGGCTTTCCGCAGGTTTGCTGACGGGCGACAGGAGCGTGATGGGTAACTTCGCCTCCTGCGCAACGATGCGTATTGGCTCCCGCAGGTCAGTGTCGTTGGTGATGACCGCAGCGTGCTGGAAGGCGCCCGCAAAGGCATCTCTAACCAGATGCGCCCCCAGGTTCACGTCTGAGCCCTTCTCCTCGATCTTCACCACGCGGGCGAAGCGGGGCATGGGATCTGGTTCCGTTAAACAGGAAGGCTGGAAGTCTATAGGTTGACAGAGATACATATACTTCTCTGTTACCTGAAAGCTTCCATAATGAATTTTCAGAGTGGGCGTCGTTGATAGGGCTTTTAAATAGGAATTTTGATCTTTTGCTGCTTCCGGATCAATCTTTCCGGAAACTCGCGCTGTATAGTAATTTATCTGTAGTATATCTTGATTTCGCGGGAGGGCCGCTTGGCATAATGCCCGAATGTCAAGCCACTTGTGCTTCGTTTTCTTTAGGGCTCGATGGTAGAGATTGAATCCATCGACATAAATTATTGTTTTCATATTGGGCAAATGCCTTGAAATGCAAAAGGCCGCTGCGCCGGAACGCAACGACCTTTTGAGCCTGCGGCACGCCGCAGGTCGGTTACTGGCAATCTGACTCAGGCGGACTGTCGTGTCAACCCGAGGGTGATTGTCCACCCTTCACTGGTTCTTTTCCTTCACGCCCAGCGCATCGGCGAGGTTGGCCTTGGCGGAGCCGGGGCGCAGGGGCTTGGGCTGGCCGGGGCCGGGGGCCCAGCCTTGCAGCGAGATCAGCTCGACCGTCGCGGGAATGCGCCCGTTGTCCTGCCCGAAGCGCTCGGCGTAGAGCGCGGCGGCGCGCAGCAGCACGTCGCGGCGCAGGAAGGCGCGGGGGCGGCCCTCCAGCGCGTTGGTCTCGCCCATGGCGCGCAGCTCGGCCAGCAGCTTGAGCGGATCGGCGTAGGTGACGGTGAAGTGGTCGCTGTCCGCCACCGGCAGGGCGAAGCGCGCCCGCTGGAGGAGGGCGCCGGCGTCGCGCACCTCGATCATGGGCGCAACGCGGGGCGCGACGCGGCCGGTCACTTCCTCCTCGGCATCGAGGAGGGCGCGGCGCAGCTCGTAGAGCGTGCCGCCGCCGGGGAAGGCGGCGAGGAACAGCCCGTCGGGTGTCAGCGCCCGGTTGATCTGGATGAGCGCCCCCGGCAAGTCGTTGGTCCAGTGCAGCAGGCCGGCCGAGACGATGAGATCGAACGATTCGTCCCGGAAGGGCAGGAAGTCCGCATCGCAGGCGACCGCCTCCGGCCGGGCAAGGCCGCGCAGCCAGGCCTCCGCCGGGTCGGCGTAGACGATCACGGCGTCGGGGAAGCGGGCGGCCAGCGCCTGCCCCAGCCGCCCGTCGTGACTGCCGAGGTCGAGGATGCGGGTGAAGCGGCGGTTGATCAGCTGGAGCCGGTCCAGCAGATCCTCGACCATCAGGTTCTTGATGAAGTCAACGAACGTGCCCGGCCGCGCGGCGCGCTGGCGCTGGCGGCGGACCTGGCGGCGGTCGAACATCTCGATCGGGGCGGGAGCGGAAGTGGGGGGCTTGGTCATGTTCGACCATATGGCGCGCTGACGCGCCCGGGCCAAGGGGATAAAGTGCCTGCTGCCATGCTCCGCCTCGCTGCCACCCCCGCCGCTGCGCCTGCCGCCGCCGCTTCTGCGCTGGCGCGGCTGCGTGCCGCCGCCCAACGGCTGGTGGATCTGGTGCTGCCGCCGCGCTGCCTCGGCTGCGGGCAAGTGGTGGCGGCGGAGGGCACCTTCTGCCCCGCCTGCTGGGGCAGCTTGCGCTTTCTGGGCGAGGGGGAGGGGTGCGATGTCTGCGGCGCGCCGGTGGCGGGTCTCGAGATCCGGTTTCCGGGGTGGAAATGCCCGGCGTGCCTTGCCAGCCCGCCGCCGTTTGCCCGGGCGCGGGCGGCGTTTCTCTACGACGGGGCGGCGCGGGAGGCGATTCTGGCGTTCAAGCATGCCGACCGGCCGGACCATGCCCGCGTGCTCGGGCGGCACATGGCGCGGGCGGCCTCCGGCCTCCTCGCCGAGCCGGAGGCCGTGCTGGTGCCGGTGCCGCTGCACCGCTGGCGGCTGTGGCGGCGTGGCTACAACCAGGCGGCGCTGCTGGCGCGGGCCCTGGCGCGGGAGACCGGCCGTCCGTGGCTGCCGGACGCGTTGGTGCGGGTGCGCGCCGCCCCGCCCCAGCAGGGGCTGAGCCGGGCGCAGCGGCGGCGCAACCTGCGCGGCGCGTTCCGGGTGACGGCGGCGGGCAGGCGGCGCATCGCGGGCCGGGTGGTGGTGCTGGTCGATGACGTGATGACCACCGGCTCGACGGCGCGGCAGTGCAGCCGGGTGCTGCTGGCGGCCGGCGCGGCGGAGGTGCGGGTCGCGGCGCTGGCGCGGGTCGGCGCGGGGGCAGAGTTCTGAGCCAGAGTTCCGGGCCAGAGTTCCGGGCCAGAGTTCTGGGCCAGAGTTCTGGGCCAGAGTCCTGAGGCGAGATGAGACCCAGCTTCCGGGGCGATGCCGCCCTGTCGCGCGGTCTTGCGGCACGGCGGGCCCCTCTCCATATTGGCCACGATGTCAGTAATGATGGCGTATTAGTTCCGAAAGGAGTGCCCTGTGGCGACTGTCGAGATCTACACCGCGGACTACTGCCCCTATTGCCATAGGGCCAAGCATCTGCTGAGAGCCAAGAACGTGGCGTTCGAGGAGATCGACGTGACGGTGGACCCGGAGGGGCGCGCGGTCATGCGCGAGCGGGCGGGCGGCCGCACCACCGTGCCGCAGATCTTCATCAACGGCCAGCATGTGGGCGGCTGCGACGATCTCCACGCGCTGGATGACGCGGGCAAGCTTGATGCGCTGCTGGCAGGATAAGGGCGCGGCATGACCAACACCACTTCGACGCCCGCGACCTCCTTGACGCTGGGCCTGCTTCAGATGACGTCCAGCATCCACCCCGAGGAGAACCTGGCGGCGCTGGAGGCCGGCGTGCGCGACTTGGCGGCGCGCGGCGCGCGGTTCGTGCTGACGCCGGAGATGACGGGCATCCTCGACGGCAACAGCGCGCGGCTGCGCGGCAATGCCCGGCCCGAGCATGCGGACGAGACGCTGGCGTTGGCCCGCAGGCTGGCGGCGGAGCTGGGGGTGTGGCTGCTGCTCGGCTCGCAGGCGGTGGTAACGGACGACGAAGACGCCGACGGCCGCCTTGCCAACCGCGCGTTCCTGATCGATTCTGCCGGGCAGGTGACGGCGCGCTACGACAAGATCCACCTGTTCGATGTGGACCTGCCCTCGGGCGAGCGCTACCGCGAATCCGCCAGCTATCGGCCGGGCCGCAACGCGGTGGTGGCGGCGACGCCGTGGGGGCGTCTCGGCCTTGCCATCTGTTACGACGTGCGCTTCCCCCATCTGTTCCGCACGCTGGCCAAGGCCGGGGCGCAGATGATCGCGGTGCCGGCGGCCTTCACCCGCACCACGGGCGAGGCCCACTGGCACACCCTGCTGCGCGCCCGCGCCATCGAGACCGGCTGCTTCATTCTGGCCCCGGCCCAGACCGGCCTGCACAAGGACGGCCGCACCACCTTCGGCCATTCGCTGGTGGTGGCGCCGTGGGGTGAAATTCTGGCGGACGGCGGCGAGGAGGCCGGCGGCATCCTTGCCGAGATCGATCTGGCGCACGTGGAGGCGGCGCGGTCGCGCATTCCGGCTTTGGAGCACGATCGCGCGTTTGATTTGGTCGAGGTGGGCAACACATGATCGTCTACGATCTCAAGTGCGGCAACGGCCACGTGTTCGAGGCGTGGTTCGGTTCATCGTCGGACTTTGATCAGCAGAAGAAACGGGGCCTGCTGGAGTGCCCCCTGTGCGGCGACGGTTCCATCGAGAAGGCGGTCATGGCGCCGGCCGTGGCGACCAGGTCCAACCAGAAGCCGGAGGCGTCCGGCAGCCGTCCGGCGGGCGCGCCCGGCGCCCACTCCCCGGCGGAGGTCAAGGAAATGCTCGCCCGCCTGGCCGAGATGCAGCGCAAGATCGAGGACACCTTCGATTACGTGGGCGATGTGTTCGCCGAGGAGGCTCGGCGGATCCATTTTGGCGAAACCGAGGAACGGCCGATCTACGGAGAAGTTAATCTCGCGGAGGCCAAGGAACTGAAGGACGAGGGCATCGACATCATGCCCTTGCCGTTCCCGAGCAGGCGCCGACGCCTGAACACCTGAGGGATCGTCCTTCCGCCGGCCTTGTCGTGGGCGTTCAGTCCCAATGCGCTGCCGGGCGATCCCGAGGGATGCCCGGCCCTGATCACAGAGCGCTGATCACAGAGCGCGGATCACAGAGCCGGGAGCGTGAAGATGACGGACGACCTGACGGAGTTCTCGCGTCGCAAGTTCCTCGGAGCGACGGCCGCGGCGGGAGCGGTCGGCCTGATGCCGGCCTGGGTTCTGGCCCAGGCGGCGGCCCCGGACATCGTCGTGACCCTGAGGACCGAGGCGGGCCAGACCCTGACCGCCCGCGCCGCCGAGGGCAAGCCCTGGCCCGCGCCGTTCAACGGCCAGACCCGCTGGGAGCTGACCCGGCCGATTGGGCCGGAGAAGATCTGGATCAGCTTCGGGCGCGATGCGGACGGCCGGGTGGACGTGTGGTTCTATCTGGCGTTCAGCACCCAGAGCAACAGCGTGGTCGTGCCCCTGGCCACCACCATCGCGGTGGACGGCAAGCCGGTGAACCTGTGGGGGCAGGGGCCGAACGTGACGGTGCGCGCGGTGCGCTCCACCCTGTGGCGCTGGCAGTCCCGGCCGCGCAAGTGGCAGTTCGAGCGGATTCCCGATCTCGTCAACCGCAACGTCCTCCTGCGCCATTCCTCCAGCGGCCTGTCCCAGGCCCGCAACCAGACCCAGGCCTATCTGGCGGCCCTCGGCCCCGGCGTGCCCTTCACCTCCGTCACCGGGCAGGTGGGCGGCACCATGGTCGGCGACTTCATGCGCGGCGCCTCCTCCGGCGGCGAGCGGGAGACCATCGGGCTCATCCACGAGAAGCACGCCCGCGTGATCGAGGAAGTGCTGGCGGGGAACATGGCCTATGCCCAGCGCAGCGAGGCGTCCCTCCAGCTGATTCAGGAGCTGATCGGCCAGTACCCCGGCTATTTCTTCTTCCATGTGGACTCGGGCAAGGTGCTCGACCCCAGCGATTCGGGGCAGATGGGCAAGGTCTGCTGGCACCGCAACGCCCAGGCGGCCGTGCCTGCCCGCTACATTCCCCAGGCGGGAACGAACAACTACAAGTACGGTGAGGGCACGGCCTCGTGGGACATCGCCCACCCGCACAATCACCATTTCCTGCCCTATCTGCTGACCGATGATCCCTACTACCTGCTGATGGCGCAGATGAACGCGACGGCCGCCATCGGCTACGGCACGGCGCGGTTCCGCATGCCGGGCTATCAGGGCGTGGTGATCGAGGAGGAGCGCGGCCTGTGGTGGGGCCTGCGCCAGCTGTTCTGGGCGGAGGTGCTGACGCCCGCCAGCGGCGTGCCCCAGCCGTTCCTGCCGCGGTCCTACTTCACCAAGGCCATCGACCAGACCTTCACCTATGTGCAGTCCAGCTACGACAGCAACTCCTACCAGGACCTGATCCAGCGCTTCTGGGGCAACGCCCAGGTGGTCTCCACCGAGACCAAATACTGGGGCTACTCGCCGTTCATGAACGACTACGGCCACGAGGTGCTGTTGTGGATGTATCTGGCGGGGCGCCCCATCCCGCAGGCGCTGATGCTGTGGAAGTTCCAGAACCTGTTCAACCGCATCCTGCTGTGGGGGGACTACGTCACCTCCTATATCGGCATCGTGCCGGGCATCAACGCGATCGTCGCGCCCAAGACCGGAACGGCGCTGCCCTACAACAGCCTGGACACCTACCACCAGTGGGTGACGGCGCAGCGCAAGGCCGCCGGGCTGTCGGAGTTGAGCCGCACCAACCCCAGGATCAACTTCAGCGGCTCGCTGCACCGGGACTGGCACATCGTCCATGGCCTCCTCAACCTGCTGAAGCCCGCGCGCGCCAAGGGTCTGCCCGTGCGCTTCGACCCCGCCGAGCGGCTGGCCGCGCTGATGGCCACCACCATCGACACCCGCACCGGCAAGCCGGTGGTCTTTCCGGTGGGCGCGACCTTCTTCGCCAAGCAGGGGTTCCGCTACTGACAGGGAAAGGCGCGCGGGGCGAGCGGGCGGGCGCGCCATGCTCCCAGCGCGCCAAGCTCCCTTCGCGCCATGCTCCTTTCGCGCCATCCTCCTTGCGCATGGTGCCATTTCGTGCAAAATCCCCGGCCACTGCAAAGGCATTGCCGCATGGCCCCGTAGCTCAGCCGGATAGAGCGACGGTTTCCTAAACCGCAGGTCGCAGGTTCGAGTCCTGCCGGGGTCACCACTGCCGCCACAGGCACGACAGCTTTCCGCCTTCCCCCCCTTGCCATCCTTTGTCCCAGGTCCAGCATGTCTCCCGAAGGCCGTATGGGGACAGGACAAGAGGAGGATGCATGCCCAGGAACCCGGATCACCGCCAGGCGGCATTCCTTCTGTTTCTGGCGCTGGCCGTCGTGTCGGCGGGCAACAACGCGCTTGCCTCCGTGCTGCCGGCAATCGGGCGGGAGATCGGCATCGGCGACGTGCTCATCGCCATGGTCTTCTCGCTGTCCGCCGTGCTGTGGTCCGTCTCCTCGCCGTTCTGGGCGCGCCAGTCGGACCGCTACGGCCGCAAGAACCTGGTGCTGCTCGGGATGCTCGGGTTCATGGTGTCGGGAACGGCCTTCGGGCTCGTGGTGCTGGCGGGCCTCCAGAGCTGGCTGACGCCGCTGGCCACCATCATCGGCTTCGTCCTCACCCGGGGGTTGTTCGGCCTCATGGGCTCGGCCTCGACGCCGGCCGCGCAGGCCTACATCGCCGCCAACACCTCGCGGGAGGAGCGCACCGGCGCGCTGGCGACGCTCAGCTCCGCCTTCGGCCTTGGCACCATCATCGGCCCGGCGGCGGCGCCGTTCTTCATCCTGCCGTTCGTGGGGCTGGCGGGCCCGATCTTCGTCTTCGTGGCGGCGGCGGGCGTGACCCTGGTCATCGTCCATCGCCTGCTGCCGGCGGACCCGCCGCTGGAGCCGGCGCGGCCGGCCGAGGCGGCCCTGCCCCGGCCGCGCAGCGCCATTCTCGACGCCCGGGTGCGGCCCTACATGATCTACGGGTTTGTCACCGGCAGCGTGCAGGCGGCGGTGGCCCAGTCCCTCGGCTTTTTCGTCATCGACCTGTCCGGCCAGCCTCCGGCGGAGGCGCAGCAGTACATCGGCGTTGCCATGATGGCGGGCGCGGCGGCCATGCTGCTGGCCCAGTGGGGGCTGATCCGCATGTTGCGGATGCGCCCGCCCGCGCTGATGCGCCGGGGCGCGGCGCTGGCGACCGCCGGATGCCTGATCCTCGCCGCCTCGAACAGCTTCGCGACGCTGGTGACGGGATTTGCGCTCGCCTGCCTCGGGTTCGGCTTCACCCGGCCCGGCTTCACCGCCGCCGCGTCGCTGGCCGTGCCGCTAGAGGAGCAGGGGCGCATCGCCGGGGCCGTCGCGGCGATCAACGGTGCCTGTTTCATTTTCGGCCCGGCCATTGGCGTCAGCCTCTACCAGCTGGGGCAGCCGGTGCCCTACCTGCTGGGCGCGCTGCTGATGGCCCTGATGGGCGCCTATGCCCTGTCGCGGCGGATGCGCGGCGCCACCTTCGATATCCTCCCGCCGAAACCGGACGCCGGGGACAGCCCGCGCCCCTGAACGCGGCTCACTCGCGCATGATGAGCGTGTCCTGCGGCACCCGGGCGGCAAGGGTGAGGGCGGTGCTGCCGATCGCGGCCTGAAGAATCCCGCCGGACCCGTCCGTCGTCAGCACCAGCAGGTCCGCGGCGGTTTCGGCAAGCGTCTTGCTCACCACCTGCGCCACCTCGCCATAGTCCAGCACGCTCCGGATCCGCTGGCGGATGTCGTCGGTCAGGTCGGGGTGGGCGAGCATCGCCTCCAGCCGCAGCACGGCCTGCTCGCGCACCTGCCCCCGGGCGTCCTCGGTGTCGAGCCACGGGCCGTAGGGCACCTGATAGGCATGGACCAGCTGGATGGCCGCTTCCGGGAACATCCGGGCGGCGCGGACCAGCGCCGTGCGGGAGGCCTCGGAGAGGTCCGTCGCGAACAGCAGGTTGCGATAGACGCCGCGCGGGCGCTGCTTGACCACCAGCACCGGCACATGCGCGTGGCGGACGATGTGATCCACCGCCGTGCCCAGCACGAAATCGCCCAGTGCGTTGAAGCGGGCAACGCCGGTGACGATGAGCCCGCTGCCGCTCACCTGGGCGGTGGCGGCGATGGTGGCGGGAACCGGGCCGGTCGGGAGCAGGATCTCCGCATCCATCAGCGGATCGGCGAGGGTCTCCCGCACTTCCGAGGCGTCGGGCTGACGCGCAGCGTTCCGGGCCGACTTCTCGTCGAGCACATGGATGATTCGCAGCGGCGCGCCCCAGTGGGCGGCGAGCTGGGCGGCCCGGTCCACCGCGCGGTCGCAGCGGGGACTGAGGTCGGTGGCGACCAGGACCGAAAAACTTTCAGAGGGCATGACGGCGAGGGCCTCCTTCGTAACGGGAGCAGAACGAGCGGCAGAATAAGAGGCGCTGCCGCAGGGTTCAACGGATCGCCCCTGCGGCAGATTCGCCGCCGTCTCCTGCCTGACATGGTGGCATGAGACGCATAAGACAACGTCCGGGTCAGGAGGCCCGGGCGCGTCACCATGTGCAAATCTGCCGGAAGCCGTCAGAACGGCAGCTTCATGCCCGGCGGCAGGGGCAGGCCCTGGGTCAGCTTGCTCATTTCCTCCTGCGCCCGGGCGTCGGCCTTGGCGCGCGAATCGTTGATGGCGGCGGCCACCAGATCCTCCAGCACCTCGCGCTCGGCCGGGTCGATCAGCGACGGGTCGATGGAGACGCGCACGATCTTGCCCTTGGCGGTGGAGACCACCTTCACCAGACCCGCGCCCGACTGGCCCTCCACCTCGATGGTGTCGAGCCGGGCCTGCGCTTCGGCCATCTTGGCCTGCATGTTCTGCGCGGCCTTCATGATCTCCTGGATGTTCATCGCTGAGCACTCCTCAAACTGTTGGGCGCGGCGGGGTCGAGACCCGCGCCGGGGTCGGCCGTGTCGGCCTCCAGAATGTTGATCAGTTCCGCGCCGGGGAAAGTCTCCATCGCGGCGCGCACCAGCGGGTCCGCCAGCACCTCGGCGCGAATGGCCTCGGCGCGGGCCACTTCCTGTTCGCGCAGGGTCATCTCGCCGGGCGCCTGGCTCAGGCTCACCAGCCAGCGGGTGCCGGTCCAGGCCTCCAGGCACTGCATCATGCGTTGCAGCAGGTCGCGCGGGGCGCGATCGGTCAGCCGCAGCTCCACCTTGCCGGGAGCGTAGGAGACCAGATGCACGTCATCCCGCAGCGCCTTGCCCAGAAGCAGCTCGCGGCGCGATTCGAACAGGCGCACCAGCCCCTCGAAGTCCGCCGGGGCGGCCTCATGGGGCGGCGGCGCGATCTTGGCGGCCGGGTGGTGCAGCACGTCTGCGCTCGGTGGCGCACTCGGCGGCGCGCTCGCAGGCGCGCTGGCGGCGCAGGATTCGGGCGCCGCCTCCAGCCGGGCGGCCGGCGCCGATGCCCCGGCGGCCGGCGCGCGCGCGCCGCTGCCCACCGCGATCGATTCGCCGTTCTCCAGCTTTTTCAGAAGGTCGAGCGGGTCCGGCATACCGGCAGCGTGGATGACGCGCAGCACGGCCATTTCCGCCGCCTGAATGGGCGAGGGCGCGTTCTGCACTTCCTGCAGGCCCTTGAGCAGCAACTGCCACAGCCGGTGCAGCGCGCCGAAGCCGAGCGTCTCCACCCAGCCCAGCGCCCGCTGGCGCTCCGCCTCGGCCAGCCCGTCGGTGTGCTCCTCCGGCGCCAGCTTCAGGCGGGTGAGCGCGTGGACCATCTCCAGCAGGTCCTGCACGATCGTCGCCGGGTCCGCTCCCGCCTCGTACTGGCGGCGCAGGTTGGCGAGGGCCGGCTTGGGCTGGCCCTCCAGAATGTGCTGCATCAGGTCGGCAATGAGGGCGCGGTCGGCAAGGCCGATCATGTCCCGCACCGCCGCCGTCGTCACCGTGCCGCCGCCGTGGGCGATGGCCTGGTCGAGAATGGAAAGACCGTCGCGCACCGAGCCCTCGGCAGCGCGGGCGATGATGGTCAGCGCCTCCGGCTCGGCCGTCGCGCCCTCCTTCTCCACGATGGACTGGAAGTGGGCGGCAAGCACATCGGTCGGGATGCGCTTGAGGTCGAAGCGCTGGCAGCGCGACAGCACCGTGACCGGGACCTTGCGAATCTCGGTGGTGGCGAAGATGAACTTCACATGCGCCGGCGGCTCTTCCAGCGTCTTGAGCAGCGCGTTGAACGCTGCCTTCGACAGCATGTGAACTTCGTCGATGATGTAGACCTTGTAGCGCGCCGAGACGGCGGCGTAGCGCACCGCGTCGATGATCTCGCGCACGTCGTCGATGCCGGTGCGGGAGGCCGCGTCCATCTCCACCACGTCGATGTGGCGGGATTCGCTGATCGCGCGGCAGGGCTCGCATTGGCCGCAGGGCGAAATGGTGGGGCCGCCGGTGCCGTCCGGCCCGACGCAGTTCAGCGCCTTGGCGATGAGGCGGGCGGTCGAGGTCTTGCCGACGCCGCGCACGCCGGTGAGCAGGAAGGCATGGGCAAGACGGCCGGTCTCGATGGCATTGGCCAGCGTCCGCACCATGGCATCCTGGCCGATGAGAGCCTCGAATGTGGAGGGGCGGTATTTCCGCGCGAGAACGCGGTATGCCTCGGGCGCGGTGGTGTCAGTCATTCCCTGGCCAGTCTGGTTTTGGGTGGGAGCCGGGAACGACCCAGACCGGAATCGTTACGGCTGCTTCCTTCCGGACCTGACCGGGTTGGCGAGCGGCCTGCCCGCCCCGACTCCCAGACCCCGTTATCCACGAATTTCCGTCGAGCGCAACAGGCGCTTGCACAAATCTCGCCGGAAGGGGCACTGTGCAGGCCGAAACCAGAGGTTTTCCAAGCATGAGTGCCGACCCGTTCCTCGCCCCCATCCCCGCGTCCAGCCTTGGCTTTACCGGAAGCAGCTTCGACCGCACCGACGAATTGCGCCGCGACCCCGCCTGGGTCGAGGCCATGCGGCGGCGGCCGGATGCGGCGTGGCTCCTGTTCGAGGACCTGAAGCCCTTCCTCACGGTGGCCGACGGCACGCCGGACCTGCTGTGGCTGCCGGGCAGCGCGGTCGAGCCGCTGCTCGCCCCCGGGGGCGACTGGGCCTTCCTGGGGCTGGACGAGAACGGCGCACCCCGCTTCGCCGCCAACCTTGGCTCAGGCGCCGCCGCGCCCGGCGCCGCCGCCGCCAAGCCGTGGGAGCTGCGCCCCGCCGCCATCGCCATGGGCGGCGACGCCCGCACCGCCGTGCTCGGCCAGGCGCGCTCGCTGCTGGCCTGGCACGGGCGGCACCGCTTCTGCGCCAACTGCGGCAGCCCGACCGCCATCGCCAAGGCCGGCTACGGCCGCCTGTGCGAGAACGCCGCCTGCGCCGCCGAACACTTCCCCCGTGTCGACCCGGTGGTCATCATGCTGGTGGTGGCGGGCGAAAACTGCCTCGTCGGCCGCCAGCCGCACTTCGCCCCGGGCATGTACTCCGCCCTCGCCGGATTCGTGGAACCAGGGGAAAGCCTCGAGGAAGCCGTGCGCCGCGAGGTGTGGGAAGAAGCAGGCCTGCGCGTCGGGCGCGTGCGCTACGTCGCCAGCCAGCCCTGGCCCTTCCCCTCCAGCCTCATGGTCGGCTGCTTCGCCGAAGCACTGGGGCGCGACATCCGAATCGACGAAACCGAACTGGAAGACGCCCGCTGGTTCACCCGCGCCGACGTGCGCGCCGCCCTCCGGGACGAAGGGCCCTTCAACTGCCCGCCACCCATCGCCATCGCCCGCCACCTGCTGGAAACCTGGGCGGCACTGGGGGGATGAGGGCTTTTACAGGATTGAATTTTTTTGTTTGCAGAGGGTCGCGGACCCTCTGCACTCCCTTTCGTTTTGCGGCCGTGTTTCAGGCACGCACTGGAGACTGGGGGCGGGGCAAAAGTTGAGATGGGAAAGGGGCGCGCCCGTGTCTCGCGTTTCTGCGCACCTCCCGGCCGTACCAGAACACGCCTCGCCAGTTGCCAGACGCGGCCCGATCAATCCCCCTTTTTCAGAGGACTCCTCCGGTCCTGCCGGACACGGCCCGAAAAACGAATGGGAGGTTGCAGGAGGGGTAAGCCCCTCCTGCAAATCAAGGCACTGAAATTTCAAGAAAAAATCAGCGACAGCTTAATCGCCCGAGGGCGTGTCCAGCGCGTCCGGGTGCTGGCGGGTGAGGGCCTGCGGGTAGGTTCCGAAGATGCGCAGGCGTTTGGAGTGGAACTCCAGTTCCTCGAGGGCGCGTTGCACGGCCGGGTCGTCGGGCGAGCCTTCGAAGTCGGCGAAGAATTCGCTGGCGGTGAAGGTGCCCTGCTGCTGGTAGCTTTCCAGCTTGGTGATGTTGATGCCGTTGGTGGCGAAGCCGCCCAGCGCCTTGTAGAGCGCGGCCGGGATGTTGCGGACTTCGAAGAAGATGGTGGTCATCACCGCGCCGTTGGCGGGATTCGGCTTCAGCGGTTCGCGGGCCAGCACCACGAAGCGGGTGGTGTTGTGGGCCACGTCCTCGATGCCCTCGACCAGGGTGTCGAGGTCATAGATCTGCGCGGCGAAGCTGGAGGCGATGGCGGCCATGTCCGGCTCGCGCCGTTCGGCGACGAGGGCGGCTGCGCCTGCGGTATCGGCGAAGGGCACCTGGCTGATGCTGCGCGCCGCGCACCATTTGCGGGTCTGGCTCAGCGCCTGGGTGTGGCTGTAGGCGCGGCGGATGTCTTCCAGCTTTGCGCCTTTGACCGCGAGCAGGCTGTGGCGCACCCGCAGGAAGTGTTCGCCCACGATGTGCAGGTTGGAGGCGGGCAGCAGGAAGTGAATCTCGGCAACCCGGCCCGCGTAGCTGTTCTCGATGGGAATGACCGCGTGGTTTGCCTTGCCGGACTCCACCGCCTCGAACGCCTCGTCGAAGGTGAAGCAGGGCAGGGCCAGCCCTTCGGGGAACACCTGCCTGGTGGCGAGGTGGGAATAGGCGCCCGGCGCGCCCTGAAAGGCGACGGCCTGCGCGGGCCGTTCGGCGGCCGCGGCGGTCATGCGCGAGACCATCTCGCGCGCGGGTTCGGGGTAGATCTGCATAGACCGTGGGTTATGTAGGCCGCGCAAACCACCGTCAAGGGCGGGTTTGCCATGCTTTTTCAAGCTTCAAGCGGGACAGGGAGGGTTGCGACGGATTGCGCCTTGCTTCGGATAAAAGGCGCAACTATGGTGCGCCCCGAAATTTGGGGGTCCGCTGGAGGACAAGCGTGGACGGTTTTGAGTGGAATAAGTATGCAGCTGGGGGCTTGCTGGCTGCCATCAGCATCCTGGTTGTGATCATCGTAACCGGTGAGGTTTACAAGCCGCATGTGCCCGAGGAGCGGGCCTACGCGATTCAGGGCGTCGAGGCTGCATCCGCCGAGGGCGGGGCCGCCGCCGAGCAGGGTCCGTCGATTGCCGAGCTGCTTCAGACCGCATCGGCCGAGAAAGGCGCGACTGTCTTCAAGAAGTGCGCCACCTGCCATACCATCGAGCCGGGCGGCCCGAACAAGACCGGCCCGAATCTCTACGGCATTCTGGGTTCGTCCCATGCGCACGCGGCCGGCTTCGGCTACTCCGATGCGCTGGCGGCGAAGAAGGGCGAGCCCTGGACCTGGGAAGCCATGGATGCCTGGCTGAGCAACCCGCGTGCCGCCATTCCGGGGAACAAGATGTCGTTCGCCGGTCTGGGCAAGGCCGAGGAGCGCGCCAACCTGCTGGCCTTCCTCAACCAGAACAGCGCCAAGCCGCTGCCGCTTCCCGAACCGCCGGCGAAGCAGGAAACCGCCGAGGCTCCGGCCGAAGGCGCGGCTGCGGACGCCGCGGGCGAGAACGCCGAGGACGGCGCTGCTGCTGCCGCTCCGAACGGCGACTCCAGCGGCCAGTAAGCCAGGAGCCTCCGCGCGGCGCACGCCGGGCGGACAGAAACAGGAATGGGGCGGCCCGGGTGTCCGGGTCGCCCTTTTCTTTTTTGGTGTCCGGAAAGTCCGTGGCTGGCCCTCAATCTTGCGGCGAATCAGCCGCGCGCCGATTTCCTGAAACACGAAATCGACGATACGGGGGTTTAAACGACCTCTGAGAGGTTTTTACCTGTCTTGGCTAGTCAGGTAGCAGCCGTCCCCGGAATCGCGCTGTAGGGGCTTCTACGGGCGATTACGGGCCATGCCGGGGGTTGGCCGCGTCCTGTCCGGGGCCGGTCGCGACATCAGCCGAGCCGGCGCACGCACAGAATCGGCGTGTCCGTTGTCGGCTTGAGGCGGGCGACCACATCCGCCAGCGGCTCGATCACCGTCGCCATCCAGTAGGCGTTGGCGTGGATGAGGCGGGTCTCGTCCGCCATCAGGCCCACATGGCCGGGGAAGAACACGATGTCGCCGCGCCGCAGCGCGCCCCACGCGCTCTCCGGCACCGGCTCGCCCAGCGCCTGCTGCTGGTCGCTGTCGCGCGGGCAGTCGTGGCCGCAGGCCATCAGCGCGATCTGCACCAGCCCCGAGCAGTCGATGCCCGCCCGGGTGCGCCCGCCCCACAGGTAGGGCGTGCCGACCAGGCTTTCGGCCACCTGTGCCGGGTCCGCCGCCCAGTCGCCCAGCGGCCGCACGTGGCGGCGGTGGATGAAGCCGCTGCCGTCCGCAAGGGCGAGGAAGGTGTCGTCGTGGTCCGCAAGGCTGAGCCGCGCGCCCAGGGGCGCGGTCAGGTGCAGCGCGGTCTTGATGCTGGGGCCGGAGAACACCAGCCCCTGCGGCGCGCTGACCCAGTGGGTAGGCGCGTCCCGCGCGGGGGTGCCGGCAAGGCTGTCGGTCTCGATGTAGCCGACGTAGCGGTCGTGCCCGCAGTAGCCCCAGGCCCAGACTTCCCCGATCTCCAGCACGTGGAACGTCTCGCCCAGCAGCAACTGGGACACTTGCTCCGCCTGCCGGTCGGGCGCGCGGCGCACCGCCGCCGCCGGCACACAGCACCGGGCCGGTGTGGGCTCCACGTAGCTGTGCGCCGCCATCCGGCCGTAGAGCCGGATGTCCGCCAGATCGGGCCGCCAGGCCTCGACCCGGGGGTCGAAGGCGTCGGTGGGGCGATCGAGGTGCGCCTGCCTATTCGAGAGAGGGTCGCAGGCCTTGTCCGGCCTGGGTCTCTCGCGGTTGGTTGGCATGGGCGCGCGAGGCTGTGATCCGTTCCGCATATTCGCGAAGGAATGCATGACCCGCCTCGGTTCTTTCAACAAATATATTGCGCAGGTCGGATTCATCCTTCTGGCGGCGGACATAGCCGATCGCCCCAAGGGTGTTGAGCGCGCGGGTGACAACGGGCTTGGAAACCTTGAGTCGGGCTGCAAGGCCCCGAACCGTGTGCGGACCGTCCATCAGGTAGACGATCAGCAGAATGGCCATCTGCCGGTTGGTCAGATCGGGCTGGTCGGACTGCACGAAACTGATCAAGGTATGCATCCATTCCCGAAGCGGCGCCATCATTGCGTCGTCGCTTTCAAAGCCAGGGGCCATGAGCATCTCCCTTCAAGCTGCCCACGGGGGTGGGGCAGGCATTCCGTTAAAGTCCCTCAACAAAACGCTGGCGGCATTAATCGGCTCCCTGCATCGAAGAAAAAATCCGCAGAAAACCTCGAAAAAACGACACAGGCCGCAAAACGTCAGGCGTATCGTGACGCTAACAACGCCCAGACGGCCCGGAGGATCATTGCTTCGCCGCCTTTTGGCCGCCCCGGCCGGTTGGAGCCGGTCCAGGCGTAAAGGTCGAAGTGCGCCCAGGAGGTTTGAGAGGGAACAAAACGCTGGAGAAACAGGGCGGCCGTGATGGCCCCGGCAAAGCCGCCTTCGCCCGCGTTGTTGATGTCGGCAACGGGCGAGGCGATCATCTCGCGGTAGGGCTCCCACAGCGGGAGACGCCACAGCGGGTCCGAGACCTGCGCGGCGCAGCGGGCCAGGTCCGCCGCCAGCGCGTCATCGGGCGTGAACAGGGCGGGCAGCTCGGGGCCCAGCGCCACGCGCGCCGCGCCGGTGAGCGTGGCGAAGTCCAGCAGCAGGTCGGTCTGGTCCTCCCCGGCGAGCGCCAGCGCGTCGCACAGGATGAGGCGGCCCTCCGCGTCCGTGTTGCCCACCTCGACCGACAGGCCCTTGCGGGTGCGCAGGATGTCGCCGGGGCGGAAGGCGTTGCCGGAGATGGCGTTCTCCACCGTCGGGATGATGAGCCGCAGCCGCACGGGCAGGCCCGCCTCCATCACCAGCCGGGCGAGCGCCAGGGCATGGGCCGCGCCGCCCATGTCCTTCTTCATCAGCAGCATGGCGGAGGAGGGCTTGATGTCGAGCCCGCCGGTGTCGAACGTGACGCCCTTGCCGACGAGGGTGAGCTTCGGGTGCGTCTCGTCCCCCCACGTCACGTCGAGGAGGCGCGGCGGCTGGCTCGAGGCCCGGCCGACTGCATGGACGGCGGGGAAGTTCTCCGCCAGCAGGTCATCGCCCACGATCTCGCGCACGCTGGCCCCGAACGGCTCGACAGCCGTGCGCACCGCCTGCGCCACCGCCGCCGGGCCCATGTCGCTGGCGGGGGTGTTGACCAGATCGCGCACCAGCGCGATGGCCTCGGCCAGACGCAGGCTCTCCGCAACCGGCGCGCCGTCCGGCACCACGAGCACGCGCGGCTCGAAGCCGCTGCGCTCGGACTTGTAGCGGTCGAACCGGTAGTGGGCGAGCATCCAGCCGATGAGGGAGTGGCCGAGGGTCTCGACCGGCGCTTCCAGCGCATAGCGCCCGGCGGGCAGGCGGGCCGCGGCGGCCGCGAGGCACCACGGGCCAAGCTGGCCGGCCTGCTTCACCGCCACCACCGCGCCCGCGGGGCTGCCGTCGCTGCCCGGCAGCAGCAGCACCTCGCCCGCCTTGGGCCGGAAGCCGCTGGCCTCGATCCAGCCGCGCGCCGGTGCGTCCAGCCCGTCGCGCCAGGCGGGGAACGTGGCTTCATCCACCACCCGGAGAGGGATCGCTTCCTGTTGGCTGCCGCTGACGACCAAATCCTGAAACATGAGCGAACTCCTCTCGATTGCCGTGAGGACCGGTCCGGGGGGGTGATCCGGGGGCGGACCCGTCAGGCGGCTGTTACGGGTACGCCATAGAGATCGTATTCGTCCGCGTCTTCTACAAGGACCTTCAGGACATCGCCCACCTTGTAGCCGTGGGCGTCGCGCAGATGCACCTGACCGTCGATCTCGGGCGCGTCGGCCTTCGAGCGGCCGGAGGCGCCGCCCTCGTCATCCGCCTCGTCGATGATCATCTCGATGGTGGTGCCGATCCTGGCTTCCAGCTTGGCGGCGGAGATCTGCTGCTGGTGCGCCATGAACCGCTCCCAGCGCTCCTGCTTCACCTCCTCGGGGACCGCGCCCGGCAGGTCGTTGGCGGCCGCGCCCGCCACCGCCTCGTACTTGAAGCAGCCGACGCGGTCGAGCTGGGCCTCGGAGAGCCAGTCGAGCAGGTAGTCGATGTCGTCCTCCGTCTCGCCGGGGAAGCCGACGATGAAGGTGGAGCGCAGGGTGATGTCCGGGCAGATGTCCCGCCAGCGCTTGATGCGATCGAGCACCTTGTCGGTGTTGGCCGGGCGGCGCATGGCCTTCAGCACCGAGGGCGAGGCATGCTGGAAGGGAATGTCGAGGTAGGGCAGGATCTTGCCCTCCGCCATCAGCGGGATCACCTCGTCCACGTGCGGGTAGGGGTAGACGTAGTGCAGACGCACCCACGCGCCCAGCTCGCCCAGTTCGCGGGCGAGGTCGGTCATGTGCGCGCGCACCTCCCGGCCCTTCCAGGGGCTGGTCGCGTGGCGCAGGTCAAGGCCGTAGGCGGAGGTGTCCTGGCTGATGACCAGCAGCTCCTTCGAGCCCGCCGCCACCAGCTTCTCCGCCTCGCGCAGCACGGCGTTGACCGGACGCGACACCAGATCGCCGCGAATGGAGGGAATGATGCAGAAGGTGCAGCGGTGGTTGCAGCCTTCGGAAATCTTCAGATAGCTGTAGTGGCGCGGGGTCAGCTTGATGCCCTGCTCGGGCACCAGATCCACATACTTGCCGAGGGAGGGCGAGACCACCTCGTGCACCGCGCTCACCACCTCCTCGTACTGCTGCGGGCCGGTGATGGCGAGCACGTCCGGGAAGCGCTCGCGGATCATCTCCGCCTCCTTGCCGAGGCAGCCGGTGACGATGACCTTGCCGTTCTCGCTGATCGCCTCGCCGATGGCCTCCAACGATTCCGCCTTGGCGCTGTCGAGGAAGCCGCAGGTGTTCACCAGCACCACGTCCGCCCCGTCGTAATCGGGGCTGATCTGGTAGCCGTCGGAGCGCAGCTTGGTCAGGATCCGTTCGGAGTCGACCAGCGCCTTCGGACAGCCTAGAGAGACGAGACCGACCTTCGGCGGCGTCGGCAGGGACTTGGGTGCGGACATGCAAAAAGCCTTAAATCGGGCAGGGCGCGGCACGGCGCGCCGGCAAGGGCAACAATCTGGGCGGTCCTATAGCCGCAACGGCCCCCGCGCGCCAGAGGGTCGCGGCGGGGTGACGCGGGCCGAAGTCGAGCGCTGCGTGCTCCATATCGACGCCCATGTCATCGTGCTGAACAAGCCGGCGGGGCTTGCCGTGCATCGCGGCCCGAAGACGCCCGAGAGCCTGGAGGACTGGCTGCCGCTGCTCACCTTCGGTTTCAAGCGCCTGCCCCAGCCCGCCCACCGGCTGGACCGGGACACCAGCGGCTGCCTGGTGCTCGGCCGCCACCCCAAGGCCATCCGCCAGCTCGGCGGCCTGTTCGCCGACCGGGCGGTGCGGAAAACCTACTGGGCCGTGGTCGAGGGCCATCTGCCGGTGAAGGAAGGGGTGATCGAAGCGCCGCTGCGCAAGATCTCCAGCAAGGCGGCGGGCTGGCGCATGATCGCCGCCGCCGACGGCGACCCCGCCGTCACCCGCTACCGCGTGCTGGGGGAAAGCCAGCGCCGCTCCTGGGTCGAGCTGATCCCCGAGACGGGGCGCACCCACCAGCTGCGCGTGCACTGCGCCACCCTCGGCCACCCCATCGCCGGGGACCGGCAGTATGGCGAGGGCGTCACCACCGGGGCCTCGCTCATGCTCCATGCCCGCGAGATCACGCTGCACCTGGGCGGCTCCGGCCAGCCGATCCGCGTCGCCGCCCCGCCGCCGCCCGGCATGGCCGAGGCGCTGAAGGCGTGCGGGTGGGACGGAGACGACAGCCCCGGGGCATAGGTCTCAAAGCAAAAGGGGCGCCCCGAAGGACGCCCCCTGATCCGTCCGGATCGGTGCGCCGTTACGCGCGGCGGCGGCGCAGGCCCGCACCGGCGGCGGCGAGGCCCAAGCCCAGCAGGGCCAGGGTGCCCGGCTCCGGCACTTCCTCAACCGGCACGCCGATGTACTCGGCGGTCACGTAGATGCGGCTGGTGAGCGTGCTCATCACGTTCTCGGCGGTCCAGATGCTGAGCTTTTCGCCGTTCTCGGTGACGGCCAGCACGTCGGACAGCTGATCGAACGCGATGGTGAAGGTGTACACCCAGTCCTCAATCGTCTCGGTGAACGACAGGGAGCTGAGGTCCAGCGTGAAGCGGTCAGGGCAGGACTGGACGCTGCCGCTCACCGAGCTGCCCCAGCTGCTGTAGCCCTCGCAGTTCGACGTGGCGATATCGACGGTCCGGTTAAAGCCAACGAAGTTCGGAATGATCCAGACCCACTGGTTCGTGGTGTTCGGCGTCTCGCGGAACTCGATGTCGAAGGTGCGGACGACCGGGATGTTGATGCCCGCCGGGTTCACCGAGTCGATGCTGATCGTGGTGGTCAGCTTGGTGCTCGCCAGCGTCCGGCCGGTCACCTCGTAGTTGCCGTGGTAGAAGCTGGCGCCCAGAACGCCGGTGGCGTCATCGGTCATGAGGCCGGTCTGGGTGAAGGTGGCGTCGGCCGCCAGGAAGCTCTGGTTCGAGCCGCCGCCCCAGCGGATCACATTGTAGCTGCCGCCCGCGCCCTGACCGTTGGGCAGCTGGCTCTGGTTGTTCTGGAACTGGGGCGTCGGACCGCCGGTGCCTTCCCACGTGGTGTTGGACGGGCTCCAGGTGTTGGTCACGCTGAACGACCATTCGGTGATCTTGGCGGCATTGGCCATCGGAGCGGCGACCAGGGCAGCGCCGAGAACGGCGGCGGAAACGAAGGACTTCATCTTGAGCATCTGGCAGTCTCTCGGTTTGGTTGTTCGGGCTAACGAAACGCGGTTTGTCGATCGCTGGGAATTAATGCAGCTATCGTGCCAGATGCGGAATGTGCCGGATATCCAACGTTTACGATGGTTAACAGCCGTGGGGCTCGAATATATTTTGTAAAATATTCCGACAGCAAAAAGGGTTAACCGAAGGGGTTAAGAGCATTGTGTGCGCAGGGTGAGTTTGGCTACGGCCGGACCCGGCGTCCGGCCGGGCCCGGCAGAGCGCGGACGGGACCGCCGCCGCCCTAGAGGACCTTCAGGATCTGCTCGAACACCGCCTCGAACATTCCGGCGGTGAGGCGGCCGGTGTTGGTGTTGTACCGGGAGCAGTGGTAGCTGTCGAACAGCAGCACGCCCGAGGGCAGCTTGTGCATGGCGCCGTGGGCGAAGCGGTACTTGGGCAGCTTGCCGCCCGCCGCCTTGATGGCCGACTGGTGGGCGATGGTGCCCAGCGCCAGCATCACCTTCAGGTTGGGCAGCCGCGCGATCTGGTTTTCGAGGAAGGGGCGGCAGGTGTGAATCTCGGCCGGAGTCGGCTTGTTCTCCGGCGGCACGCAGCGCACTGCATTGGCGATGAAGGCGTTGCGCAGGGTCAGGCCATCGTCCGCCCGCTCCAGATATTCGCCCTCGGCCAGGCCGAACTTGAGCAGCGTCGCGTAGAGCAGGTCGCCCGCATAGTCGCCGGTGAAGGGGCGGCCGGTGGTGTTCGCCCCGTGCAGGCCCGGTGCCAGGCCGACAATGAGCAGTTGCGCGTTCGGATCGCCCCAGCCGGGCACGGGCCCGTTGAAGCCGTGGGGAATGCGCTGGCGATTGAGCGCCCGGAACTCTGCCAAACGCGGGCAAAGGGGGCAATCGTGCGACGGTTCGGTGAGGTTGAGCTTGTCGGTCATGGCAGAGTGGAATAGGGGGCGTTGGTCATGGAGACAACCGTTCTCATCGCCATCGGCTCGAACCGCCGCCATCGCCACCTCGGCACGCCCGCCCGGGTGGTGCGCGCGGCCGTCCGTGCCATGGCCGGGGCCGGCATTCGCATCGAAGCCGTCTCCCGCCTGTATCACACCGCGCCGCTCGGCCCGCCCCAACCATCTTATGTGAACGCTGCCGTGCGCGCCCGCACCAGCCTGCCGCCCGAGCAGCTGCTGGCGCAATTGAAGCGGCTGGAGCGCGCCTTCGGCCCCAAGGGCAAGATCCAGTGGGGCCCGCGCGTGCTCGACCTCGACATCATCGGCTACGGCCAGGCCATCGTGCCCGGGCGCCTCGGCTGGCGTCACGGCCACGGCCTTGCGGTGCCGCACCGCTGCGCCCACAAGCGCGCCTTCGTGCTGCGCCCGCTGGCGGACATCGCGCCCGAGTGGCGGCACCCGGTCTTGAACCTGACCGTGCGCCAGCTCGCCGCGCGGGTGGGCGACGCCCGCTCGATCCGCGCCGTCGAGCCGAGCCGCACGCTGCCCGGCACGCTGACGGTTGACGTGGTGCCGCTCGGGCGCAAGGAAGAACGGCCGCCGGCGCGCAGCCGCCTGGAGACGGGCCGGCCGGCGACGGACCATCAGGCCGGCGGGCCTCCGCGTCCCGCCTGGACGGTGGATCGGGACAAGCAGGCCGCCGCCTGAGCGCGGGCCGGCACCGGCAACAGCGACCGGAGACAGCAGGGGACCGAACACGATGCGCTATGTGGTTGATCTGGGAGAGCGGCCGTCCGCCGCCATTGCGGGAACCGAGGCCCGGTTTCCGGTGCGCCGCATTTTCTGTGTGGCCCGCAACTACGCCGAACACGCCCGCGAGATGGGCTACGACCCGGACCGGGAGCCGCCGTTCTTCTTCACCAAGCCGGCCGACGCGCTGGTGGAGGATGGCTGCGACGTGCCCTATCCGCCGCGCACCCAGAACCTGCACCACGAGGTGGAGCTGGTGGTGGCCATCGGCAAGGGCGGGCGCGACATCCCCGTGGCCGGGGCGGAGGGGCATATCTACGGCTATGCGGTCGGCAACGACCTGACCCGCCGCGACCTCCAGCATCTGGCGAAGAAGGACGGCCGCCCGTGGGACACCGCCAAGGGCTTCGACTTCTCCGCCCCCATGGGGCCGATCCACCGGGTGGACGAGGTGGGCCATCCGCGCGCGGGCCGCATCTGGCTGACGGTCAACGGCGAGACCCGGCAGGACGGCGACCTCGCCGCCATGATCTGGTCGGTGCCGGAGGTGATCGCCGAGCTGTCCACCCTCTACGAACTGAAGGCGGGCGACCTCATCTTCACCGGCACGCCCGCGGGCGTGGGCACGGTGACGCCGGGCGGCGAGATCGTATGCGGCATCGACGGCCTGGGCACGCTCACCAACCGCATCGCCTGAGCGCCTGATCCGCAAGCGGAACCGCCAACCGGACCAGATTGAAAGCGACGCCCCGCCGTGCCCGCGGCGGGGTTTCGTTTGTTTCCCGAAAGGGATGCCGGTTTTTACTTTTCTTACGCCGTCGGAATGCTAAGTCTGGCGCCATGCACACAGAATTCGCCCTGACGCTTTCCTGTCCCGACCGGCCCGGCATCGTGGCCGCCGTAGCCACCTTCCTGTTCGAGAACCGCTGCAACATTCTGGATGCGCAGCAGTTCGACGATCTGGAGAGCGGGCGCTTCTTCATGCGGGTGCTGTTCGCCCCGACGGGTGAGGACGCCTCCCTCGACGGCTTGAAGGAAGGCTTCGCAAAGGTGGCCGACTCGTTCGGCATGACCTGGACCCTGCGCGACCGCAGCGAGCGGCGGCGGGTGATGATCCTGGTCTCCAGGTTCGACCACTGCCTTGCGGACCTGCTCTACCGCTGGCGCTCGGGCGAGCTCCAGATGGACATCTCGGCCATCGTCGCCAACCATCCGATCGAGACCTACGCCCACCTCGATTTCCGGGGCATCCCGTTCCACTACCTGCCGGTCACCCGCGAGACCAAGCTGGAGCAGGAGGCGGAACTGTGGAAGCTGATCCAGTCCACCAAAACCGATCTGGTGGTGCTGGCCCGCTACATGCAGGTGCTCTCCGACGGCCTCGCCGCCAAGCTCACCGGGCGCTGCATCAACATTCACCACTCCTTCCTGCCCAGCTTCAAGGGAGCCAAGCCCTACCATCAGGCGCACATGCGCGGCGTGAAGCTGATCGGCGCGACGGCGCACTACGTGACCTCCGACCTCGACGAGGGGCCGATCATCGAGCAGGACGTGGAGCGCATCACCCACAGCGACGGCGCCGAGGATCTGGTGCGCAAGGGGCGGGACATCGAGCGCCGCGTGCTCGCCCGCGCCGTGCGCTATCACCTGGAAGACCGGGTGATGCTCAACGGCCGCAAGACGGTGGTGTTCTCGGCCTGATCCTCCGCGCGGGGGCGCGGTGCCTGCTCAGGGTGCCAGTTCCTCGAAGCGCGTGGCCAGATCGTCGTCGGGCGCGTGGGTGAGGTCCTTGTCGATCTCGGCGACGATGGTGCTGCGGGCCAGCTCGCTGAGCGCGGCGCGGATGTCCCCCAGCGTCTTGGGCGCGGCAATCAGCACCAACCGGTTGAAGTGCCTCGCCTGGGCGCTGCGGTTGAGGAAATCGGCCAGCTCCACCGCGAACTCCTGCTTCAGCTGGCGGCGCGGGTCCGGCCCCGGCTGGATGGTATGGAAGGTGGCGCTGTCGGCCGGGGCGCTGCCGCGGCCGAGGCCCTCGTTGTCGATGTCGATGCTGAGCAGCTCGCTGTTGATCCACTGGTAGGGGAACACGTCCTCCACCCGGACGCGCGGCGTTCGCAGCCGCCGCACGATGCGGGCGCGCTGGCCGTCGGCGATGACAAACCACGTCTCGGGCTGTTTCATGACCTTCTCCCTTGCTCCGGTGTGTCCCGCAGTGACGGAGGCGCGCGGCCGGGCAGCGGCGGCGGCCTCAGGGAAGGCAACGATCGACGCCGGTCTTGGTGGCAGGGCGGGAGGGCGGAGAAGAAATGGCAGACGGGCGGGCGCGGCGTCCGCCGGGCCGGCTGTTTCGCCTGCCGCTCGGCCTATTCGGCGGGATGCGACCCGAGGGCGAGCGCCACGGCGGCGGCCGCGCCGGGGCGCGGCGTATCGGCGGGCCGGAGAGCCTCCTCGAACGCCGGGGAGTCGCCGCCGATGACATCGGCCAGCGTGGTGGCATCGAGAATGCGGGCGGTTTCGTCGCGCACCACCGCCATCACCCGGTTGATGGCGCAGGCGGTTTCGTCCTTGCAGTCCTCGCAGCGGCGGTAGGCGGTGCGGGAGACGCACGGCACCAGCGCCAGCGGGCCGTCGGTGACGCGGATGACCTCGCCGAAGGTGATGTCCTCGGGCGGGCGGGCGAGGCGATAGCCGCCGCGCTTGCCGCGCAGGCTCTGCACCAGGTTCTGCCGCTTCAGCTCGACGAGGATGATTTCCAGAAACTTGCGGGGGATTTCCTCGGACTCGGCAAGGCTGGCAATCTGCACCGGCTCGCCGTCGGCGGCCCGGGCAAGCCGGACCAGAGCCTTCAGAGCGTAGCGAGAGCGTTGCGATAACACGAGTACAACCTTGGTTTCCGAATGGTCCCGGGAGCGACACGGGAGGTTTCCAACGTGCGCCCGGAGTAGCGGCGCCGGAGGGTCACGTCAATCAAACGCATGTCCCGGCGAAAAACGCATCGCCGGAGGGGTGGCTGCCCGGCACGGCGGGGACCGCACCGGGCAGCCTGTTTGTACCTCGTGGTCTGCCTGATCCGCCGGATCAGTCGGCGCTCAGGTCCACCGGGATGCCCGGCTGGCGCTTGGACGTGCGGATGACAAGCGACGTTTTCACGCTGGCCACATTGGGCGCCGGGGTGAGCTTGGAGGTGAGGAAGCGCTGGAAGGCCTGAAGGTCGGTCGAGACGATCTTCAGCACGAAGTCGATCTCGCCGTTCAGCATGTAGCACTCCCGAATTTCGGGCAGGTCTTCCACATGCTTTTCAAACGCTTGCAGGTCCGCTTCCGCCTGGCTCTTCAGACTGACAAGGGCAAACACGATGATGCTGTAGCCCAGCGCATCCGGGTCCAGATCCGCATGGTACCCCTTGATGACTCCCGAGGTCTCCAGGGTCCGGACACGCCGCAGGCAGGGCGGGGCGGTGATCCCGGCCCGGTTGGCCAACTCGACGTTGGTCATCCGCCCGTCCTCCTGCAGATTGCTCAAGATCCGCCGATCAACAGCATCCAGCTTCACGCGCGCCACAGTTTCGCTCCGGCAATTTCCACTAATACAGAGTGGGTACAGTGCAAGAAAATGTCATGCAAGGGCTATTTAATTACTCCGTTGGGTGGCATGCGCCAAACAGCCGCGCTCAGGCGTTTTCTCCCTGATGGACGCTGCGCAGGGGTGAGGACATGGCACCGCCGGACGCCGCCTTGCGGGAGATTCTCGCCCTCGCCAACTACGCCGCCGGGCCGGTGGCGAACGACGTCTTTCTGCTGGTGGCGGACTATCTGATGGAGGGGCGGGCGCTGCCGGGCGACCCGGATTACCGGGCGGCGCTGGCCCTGCTGCGGCAGTTGCGGCCCGCCGTGAGCGCCGCCGCCAAGGCGCGGCTGGCGACCCGGCTCTATGGCCGGGTGCACGGGCGCATCGATCTGCTGCTGCTTCTGCTGGACGAGCCCGAGCCGCTGTGGGCGCCGCTGCTTGGCGCTCTCCGGCTGGACCCGCCGGACTGGCTGGCACTGGCGGAGCGGGCGCCCCGGCAGGCGCGGGCGCGCCTTGCCGAACGGCTCCGGGCGGCGGCGGGGCGGTCGGCCCCGGATGCGGGCGGGGAGCGCGCGGTGTTCCCGCCGCACCGGCCGGTCGATGCGGTGATCCGGGCGCACGGCGCGCAGGCGGGCAGGCGCGGGGTCGCCCTGAGACGAGAGGTTGCGCCGGGGCTGGCGCCGAGGATTGGCGACGCACGCGGTCTGGAAGCGGCCCTGCTGCGACTCGGCGAGGCGGCGTGCGCGGCGGCGCGGGCGGGGGAGACGCTGCGGCTCGGCGTCCACCCGGCCGGCGGCGGCGGGCTGGTCTACACCCTGACGCGGCCGGCGGGCCTCTCCCTCGGGCGCTCCGGCGGCATCCGCTCGGCGGAGGGGCTGGCGTTGCGGGCAGGCGCCGCGCTGGTGGCGACGGCCGGCAAGCTGGTGCTCTACCTGAACCCGCCGCTCGCCCTGCCGCCCCGGCTGGTGGCGGGCACCACCGCAAGGCGGGACGCGCCCAAACAATAACTTGCACAAGGGCGAGCAGAAGGGGTGTCGTAAAAACCGCCCCGGCTGCTTATATGTGCGAGAATTTTACGTCCAACGGGCGTGTGACGGAACGAGAGCCGAGGATTACATGAGCGAGACCATTTCCACCCGCGTGCTTATTCTGGGGTCGGGCCCGGCGGGCCTGACGGCGGCCATCTATGCGGCCCGGGCGGCGCTGGAGCCGGTGCTGGTGTCAGGCATCCAGCCGGGCGGCCAGCTGACCATCACCGCCGAGGTGGAAAACTTCCCCGGTTTTGCCGATCCCATCCAGGGGCCGTGGCTGATGGAGCAGATGCAGGCGCAGGCGAAGAACGTGGGCGCCACCATCGTCTCCGAGCACATCATCGACGTGGACCTCTCCCAGCGGCCGTTCCGCCTGACCGGCGACTCCGGCACCGTGTTCCTGGCCGAGACGCTCATCATCTGCACCGGCGCGCAGGCCCGCTGGCTGGGCCTGCCGAGCGAGCAGAAGTTCCAGGGCTTCGGCGTCTCCGCCTGCGCCACGTGTGACGGCTTCTTCTACCGCAACAAGGAAGTGGTGGTGGTCGGCGGCGGCAACACCGCCGTCGAGGAAGCGCTGTTCCTCACCAACTTTGCCTCCAAGGTGCGTCTGGTCCACCGCCGCGACTCGCTCCGGGCGGACAAGACCAACCAGCAGCGCCTGCTCAGCCACCCCAAGGTGGAGGTGATCTGGGACAGCGTGGTCGAGGAGGTGCTGGGCACCGACGAGCCGCTGGGCGTGACCGGTGTGCGCCTGAAGAACGTCAAGACCGGCGAGACCAGCGAGATCGCCACCGACGGCCTGTTCATCGCCATCGGCCATGATCCGGCCACCAGCCTGTTCAAGGGCAAGCTGGACATGGACGAGGAAGGCTACATCCTCACCCGCCCGGACTCGACCGCCACCTCGGTGCCGGGCGTGTTCGCCGCGGGCGACGTGAAGGACAAGGTCTACCGTCAGGCCGTCACCGCTGCGGGCATGGGCTGCATGGCGGCGCTGGAGGCCGAGCGGTTCCTCGCCCACCAGACGGAGCCCGCCCTGGCGGCCGAATAAGGCCGCAGGGGGCAGGGGCGCGCGGGCAGGGGCGGCCCGGATTGGGTCAGCATCGGTCAGGTATCGAGCGTAGCGAGCGGGGGCGGGGCATGGACTGGGAGAAGCTGAGGCTCTTTCACATCGTGGCGGAAGCCGGCAGCTTTACCGAGGCCGCCAAGCGGCTGCACCAGAGCCAGCCCGCCCTCTCGCGCCAGATCCAGGCGCTGGAGGCGACGCTCGGCGCGGCGCTGTTCCACCGCCACGCCCGGGGCCTCGCCCTCACCCACGAGGGCGAGCAGCTGCTGGAGGCCGCCCGGCTGGTGGCCGAGCGCATCGATTCGGTGGAGCGGTCGATCCAGGCCACCCGCACCCGGCCCTCGGGCGAGCTGCGGGTGACGACCACCGTCAGCTTCGGCTCCACCTGGCTCATCAAGCACATGCGGGACTTTCTGGAAACCTACCCGGATATCCGCATCAACCTGCTGCTCTCGGACGACGACATCGACCTGTCCACCCGGCAGGCGGACGTGGCTCTGCGCTTCCACGAGCCCAAGCAGTCGGACCTCATCCAGAAGCATCTGGCGGACACGCGCTATTTCATCTGCGCCTCGCCCGCCTATCTGGAGAAGTACGGCACGCCCCAGACGGTGGAGGAGCTGGATCACCACCGGCTGGTGGTCTACGGCTCCTTCGCGCCCGAGCCGATCCGCGACGTGAACTGGATTCTCAGCGTCGGCCGCTCGGCGGGGCGGCGCACGCCGATCCTCTCGGTCAACAACATCTATGCGCTCACGCAAGCCATCGAGGGCGGCATCGGCATCGGCACCCTGCCGGCCTATCTGCTGCACGCCTCGGACCGGCTGGTGCCGGTGCTGCCGGAGCTGATCGGACCGCGTTTCCCCATCTACTTCGTTTATCCGCGCGAGCTGAAGCGCTCGATCCGCGTCGCCGTGCTGCGCGACTTCCTCGCCAGCCGCGCAACCCAGGAATCGCTGGGCGGCTGAGCCCCGCGCGGACGCGCAAGGCGCCCCGTCCTCAACAGAAGTCAGAAATCAGGAGAAAAGAGAAGGGGAGCGGCGGCAGCTGCCCCCCCCGGCGCTGCCGTATGCCGCAATTTTTTAGGGCTCCCCCAAGGTCTATGCAAAAAACGCATGGCTCTATTGCGGAATGATGCTCTACCGGAGAGAGCTCCAAAACCGCATATAGATCGCGTGTTGCATTGCAGCGACGCGTTCGGAGCTCCTCTCCTCCCCCCCTTGAGGTTCCGAACCAGATCCGACAGGTCCTCCCCCCTCTCGGATCTTCCCGCTCCATCTCCCCCCGATGGAGCGTCCCTATGCTGACTAGGCCGGGCTTTCATGCCCGGCCTTTTTTTTGTCCGCGGCAGATTGGCGCAATCTTGGCAGGCGCGCAAGCATCAGAATGCAGAAAATCGCGCCATAGAGCAGGGGCTCCGGCTGGTTTCCCTTCACCAGCAGCCAGAAATGCAGCACGCCCAGCGCGCCGGTCAGGTAGACCAGCCGGTGAAGCCGCTGCCAGCGGCGCGCGCCGAGCCGGCGAATCGCCCGGGCGGTGGAGGTGAGGGCAAGCGGCAGCATGAGAACGAGCGCGCTCATGCCGAGCGTGATGTACCAGCGCTTCAGGATGTCCGCCCAGAGCTCGGCCACCGAGAACGCCCGGTCCAGCCCGAAGTAGAGCAGCAGATGGAGGACGGCGTAGGTGAAGGCATAAAGGCCGCACATGCGCCGGACGGCAACGAGCGTCGGCAGGCGCAGGAGCGTCGCCAGCGGGCTCACCGTCAGGGTCAGCAGCAGGCAGCGCAGCGCCCATTGCCCGGTGTGGTGGATGGAGGCCTCGACCGGATTGACGCCGAGGCCGCCGCCGCCCTCCGCCAGCAGGCGGACCCATTGCAGCGCCAGCCATGCCAGCGGCAGCGCGAGCGCGACAAAGGTGGCGGGCTTCAGCACCAGACGAATCCGGCGCGCGGTGGCGGGACGTGTCACGGGCGGCGGCCCTCCGGGTCCGGTCAGTAGAAGCGGCGCAGGTCCATGCCCTTGTAGAGCCCGGCCACCTGCTCGGAGTAACCATTGAACAGCAGGGTGTCGCGGCGCCGGAACTCGCCGATTCGCCGCTCCTTCGCCTGGCTCCAGCGCGGGTGGGAGACCTCCGGGTTCACGTTGGAGTAGAAGCCGTACTCGCGCGGGTTGGAGAGGTTCCAGGACGTGGGCGGCTGCCTGTCGGTGAGGCGGATGGAGACCACCGACTTGATGCTCTTGAAGCCATATTTCCACGGCACCACCAGGCGGATCGGCGCGCCGTTCTGGTTCGGCAGCACCCGGCCATAAAGCCCCACCGCCAGCAGGGTGAGGGGATGCAGGGCCTCATCCAGCCGCAAGCCCTCCACATAGGGCCAGTCCAGCACCGCGCCGCGCTGGCCGGGCATCTGCTTCGGGTCGTGGAGGCTGGTGAAGGCTACGTAGCGGGCGTCGGCCTCTGGCTCCACCAGCTTGAGGAGCGCCGCCAGCGGAAAGCCCACCCACGGAATGACCATCGACCAGCCCTCGACACAGCGCAGCCGGTACACCCGCTCCTCCAGCGGGAAGGCCTTGAGAAGCTGGTCCACATCGAAGCGCCGGGGCTTGTGCACCTTCCCGTCCACCACGACGGTCCACGGGCGGGGCCGCAGCGTGTGCGCCCGGGCGGACGGATCGCCCTTGTCCGTGCCGAATTCGTAGAAGTTGTTGTAGGTGGTGATCGCCTTGAACGGCGTCCGCTCCTCCCGGGTCGAGAACGGGCCGGGCGTGTAGTCCAGCGCGGCAAGCGCCGCCTCCGGCTCCGCTTTCGCGCAGGCCGGCAGCAACCCGGCCGCCACCATGGCCGCCAGCCACTCCCGCCGGTTCAGATACAGCGCCTCGGGCGTCGCCTCGCGCTCAGGCAACGACAGATCAGAAGGCTTGCGAATGAGCATGGCGGCACCTCCGTGTGGGGAGGAGTCTATGGGAAACAGGATCTCTTTGCAGGGGGAACTAGTTCCCCCTGACCGCGCAGGCGGTCATGCTGTCGATTTTTTGCCCCTGTTCGTTTTTCGGGCCGCACCGGGTCGACCTGTTGTGCGTCCCTGATTGCGGTGCTGCCAGGCGCCGCCCTGAGCTGGGACGCGACTCCACTCCAGCAAAGCTCGGCCCGATACATCCACCCCTCAAAGAAAAGGGCCGCGCCCCTGGATAGAGGACACGGCCCGTTTTACGAAGGGGAGGTTGCCACGAGGGGCAAGCCCCTCCTGCTGAAAATCCCCAAGACTCAACGGCGCTTACTTCAGCGCGGCGCAGGCCTTCTGGATGCGGGTGCAGGCTTCCGTCAGCACCTCGGTGGAGGTGGCGTAGGAGATGCGGAAGTGCGGCGACAGGCCGAAGGCCGCGCCGTGGACGACGGCGACGCCCACCGATTCCAGCAGGTAGGTGGCCACGTCCTCGTCGGTGTTCAGCACCTTGCCGTCCGGGGTGGTCTTGCCGATGAGGCCGGCGCAGGACGGATAGACGTAGAACGCGCCTTCCGGGGTCGGGCAGGTGATGCCCTCGGCCTCGTTCAGCATCTTCACGACGAGGTCGCGGCGCTGCTGGAACACCTTGGCACGCTCCTTCAGGAAGTCCTGCGGGCCGTTGAGGGCGGCGACGGCAGCGGCTTGCGAGATGGAGCACGGGTTGGAGGTGGACTGGGACTGGATGGCCGAGATCGCCTTGATGAGCTGCTTCGGGCCGCCCGCGTAGCCGATGCGCCAGCCGGTCATGGAATAGGCCTTGGACGCACCGTTCATGGTGAGGGTGCGGTCATAGAGCCTGGGCTCGACGGCGGCGATGGTGGCGAACTTGAAGTCGTCGTAGACGATGTGCTCGTACATGTCGTCCGACAGGATCCAGACGTGCGGGTGCTTGAGCAGCACGTCGGCGAGGCCGCGCAGGTGCTCGGCGGTGTAGGCCGCGCCCGACGGGTTGGACGGCGAATTCAGGATGACCCACTTGGTCTTCGGCGTGATGGCCGCGTCCAGCTGCTCCGGCGTGATGCGGAAGCCGGTGTCGATGGTGGCCTCGATGAACACCGGGGTGCCGCCCGCCAGCAGGGTCATGTCCGGGTAGGACACCCAGTAGGGGGCCGGGATGATGACTTCATCGCCCGGGTTGAGCGTCGCCATCAGCGCGTTGAAGATGGTGTGCTTGCCGCCCGAGTTCACGGTGATCTGGTCGATCCCGTACTCGAGGCCGTTCTCGCGCTTGAACTTCTCGGCCACGGCCTTCTTCAGCGCCGGGGTGCCGTCCACGCCGGTGTACTTGGTCTGGCCGCTGCGGATGGCTTCGATGCCGGCTTCCTTGATGTGGTCCGGGGTGTCGAAGTCCGGTTCGCCCGCGCCGAGGCCGATGACGTCCTTGCCCTGGGCCTTCAGCTCGGCAGCCTTGTTGGTGACCGCAATGGTGGGAGACGGCTTGATACGGCCGAGGGCGGCGCTCAGAAAGCTCATCGGGGGCATTCCTCTTTTTAAGTCTACTGGAGTGCAAGCCTTAAAAGGCGGCGCACCGTAGTGCAGGGGACTGCGCCGTTCAAGCAGCCTGGGCAAAGTGGTAAAACGCCGCACGATACTGATGCGCGCGTGCAACAAAGTTGTGATTTATTGCCTATGGACGCGACTGATGTTTCATCCGCGTCCATAGGTTGAAACAAAATTACGGGTTGTCGCGCTTCAAATCTTCGCCGGCGTTCTGGATCGCCTCGCCGGCGGAGTCGAGGGCTTCGCCGGTCTTGCGCTTCGCCGCCTCGGCGCCGGCCTCGATGTTCTCGCCCGCGCGGTCGGCGGCATCGCTGGCCTCGCGGCCGAACTCATCCAGTTCCTGGCTCGCGTCCTGGCCGAATTCGTTCAGTTCGGAGCCGGCTTCGTCCGCGCCCTGGCGAGCGTCCGCCGCAGCTTCATCCACCGCCCGGCCCGCATCGGCGCCCGTCTGCTCGGCGCTCTGGTCGCACGCCGCCAGGCCGAGAAGGGCAATCGCGGCTGCCGCCGGGAGGAGCGTGGTCGGAAACTTCGTCATGGGCATTCTCCTGTTGATCCACTCTAAGGAACGAGAAGGGTGTGCATCCGCTTCATGGATACGGTTGTTAAACGGTTGCGACGCTAGAACGGTTGCGAAGCTGAACGGTGGCACAAGAATTTAACTGGTGATCAGCCTTGCCATGCACCCGCACAGCCCGATATCGTTCCCTCAGGGGATGCCGGCGTTTGGGCTCCCGGGGGAAGAGCACAAACCAGGGCAAATCCAGCTGGGGCCGAATTACTGACATGCTTTCGCCAGAAGCGACCGACTACGTAACCTTCGGTCCGGGATTTGCGCCCCGCGTACTGGTTCTTGTCGATACGGAAGAGGATTTCGACTGGAGCCAGCCCATGAGCCGCAGCAACGTCTTGGTGGGCTCCATCACCAAGCTGGAGCGGGCGCACCGCCTGTTCCTCGGCTATGGCATCACCCCCTGCTATCTGATCGACTACCCCATCGCCACCACGCGCCAGAGCATCGATGTGCTGAAGCCCTGGGTGGAGGAGGGCAACTGCATCATCGGCAGCCAGCTGCACCCGTGGGTGAACCCGCCCTTCATCGAGGAGCTGACCCGGGCCAACTCGTTTGCCGGCAACCTGCCGTTCGAGACGGAGCGGGCCAAGCTGCTGGCGCTGACCGAGGCCATCGAGGGCAGCTTCGGCGCGCGGCCGCGGGTCTACCGCGCCGGGCGCTATGGCGTCGGCCCCAACACCGCCCGCATCCTCACCGAACTCGGCTATTCGGTGGATGTCTCGGTGCGGCCGTTCTTCGACTATGCGGACGAGGGCGGCCCCAACTTCCGCCGCATCCTGCCCCAGCCCTACTGGGCGGACCCGGAGCAGCAGCTGCTGGAGCTGCCGCTGACCACCACCTTCACCGGCCTCCTGCGCGGATTCGGGGAGGACGTCTACGCCGCCGCGTCGCGGATGCGGCCGATGACGGCGCTGCTCTCCCACAGCCGCCTCCTCAACCGGGTGACGCTCTCGCCCGAGGGGATGCCGGTGGACGAGGTGATCCCCGCGCTCAAGGTGCTGGCGGCGCAGGGGCAGAAGATCTTCTGCATTTCCTTCCATTCGCCCTCGCTGGAGCCGGGCAACACCCCGTATGTGCGCAGCTACGCGGACCTGGAGGCGCTCTACGGCTGGCTGAACGAGGTACTGACCTTCCTCATCGCGACGATCGGCTGCAAGCCCGCCACACCGTTCGACATTCTGGCCGAAGCCCGCATGGGCAGCGAAATGGCCGCCATTCAGGCCTAATCGCGGCGGGGGGGTGTCTAAGTATTTGAAAATAGCGTTTTAATTTTGTGCGGCCCCGCCTCGGTGCGCTGAAATCCTCTGGCCATGGCCCGCAAGATTTGATAACGGAATAACGGTTCTCTGGGGCCTGTAGCTCAATGGTTAGAGCTGGCCGCTCATAACGGCTAGGTTGCGGGTTCGAGTCCTGCCGGGCCCACCAGACTCCCCGAAACCCCTCATCCTCTCCGATCCGGCTCTCCGGGCTCTGATCCGGCCTGGCGGGTGTCCGGGCGGCGGCTCCGTCCCGGTGCGCGGCCGATATGCTTGCTGCAAGCATGTTCTTCCGGTTTGTGCAGGCTTGACCCGCCGAAAGCCAGCGGTCAGAACAGAGACCTCGTTCAAGAGGTAGGCATGACGACGACAGCCGAACAAATCGCGGCGCTCAGTTTTGAGGCGGCCCTGGAAAAGCTGGAACAGATTGTGCACCGGCTCGAATCCGGCGAGGCCAGCCTTGAGGACTCCATTGATTTGTATACGGAAGGCACGCTCCTCAAACAGCATTGCGAAAGCAAGCTGAAGGACGCCCAGGCCCGCATCGAAAAGCTCCAGATCGGCGCGGACGGTGCGCCCCGGGGCGCAACGCCTTTCGACACCGAATAGCGAGTAGGATCGCCATGCACCCGCCCCCAGCGTTGAAGCCCGCTCTCGACGCGCTTGCGCAGGCCATGGACGCGCGGTTCGACCGGTTGCTGACCGTGCCGGACGATCCGCGCCGCCGTCTCTACGAGGCCATGCGCCACGCCACCATGGACGGCGGCAAGCGCATGCGCCCGCTGCTGACGGTTGCCGCCTGCGACCTGTTCGGCGTGGACAAGGAGCGCTCGCTGCGCGTCGCTCTCGCGATCGAATGCGTGCATTGCTACAGCCTGGTTCATGACGACCTGCCGTGCATGGACGATGACGACATGCGGCGCGGCAAGCCCACGGTCCACAAGGCGTTCGACGAGGCGACCGCCGTGCTGGCGGGCGACGCGCTGCTGACGCTCGCCTTCGAGATTCTGGCGGACGAGGCCACGCACGAGGACCCCAACATCCGCGTCCAGCTCATTCAGGAGCTGGCGAAGGCGGCGGGTCCGGCGGGCATGGTGGGCGGTCAGGCCATGGACCTGGCGGCGGAGACCACCACGTTCGACCTGCCGACCACGACCCGGCTCCAGCAGCTCAAGACCGGTGCCCTGCTCGCCGTCTGCATCGAGGCGGGCGCCACCATGGGCAAGGCCAGCGCGGATGTGCGGCAGCGCCTGCGCGCCTACGCGCACGACCTTGGCCTCGCGTTCCAGATCGCTGACGACCTGCTCGATGCGGAAGGCTCCTCCGCCCGCACCGGCAAGGCTGTCGCCAAGGATGCCGCCGCGGGCAAGGCCACCTTCGTGTCGCTGCTCGGCATCGAGCGGGCGCGCCAGCAGGCGGACTTCCTGATCGATCAGGCGATCGGACATCTGGCGAGCTTCGGCGCCGAGGCGGACCTGCTCCGCGCCATCGCGCGATTCGCCATTGAACGGGATCACTGAGGCCTCAGGCGCGCAGCCGGGCTTCGGCCAAGGGGGGACAAGAGAAGACATCATGGCAGATCAGTCGATTATCCATCGGCCTCGGGTCGGCGTGTACCCGGGTACGTTCGATCCCATCACCCGGGGGCACCTCGACATCATCCGGCGCGGCGCCAAGCTGGTGGACCGGCTGGTGGTGGGCGTTGCCACCAATCCCTCCAAGTCCCCCATGTTCACGCTCGAGGAGCGGGTGACGCAGGTGCGGCGAGAGGCGGCCAAGGTGGCGCCGAACGTGGAAGTGGTCTCGTTCAACTCGCTGCTGATGAAGTTCGCCGAAAGCCAGGGCGCGGACGTCATCATCCGCGGCCTGCGCGCGGTCTCGGATTTCGAGTACGAATTCCAGATGGCCGGCATGAACCAGAAGCTGAACCCGGACGTGGAGACCGTGTTTCTCATGGCGGATGTGGCGCTGCAGCCCATCGCCTCGCGTCTGGTGAAGGAAATTGCCATTTATGGCGGTGACATCACGGCCTTCGTGCCTGAAAGCATTGCCGAAGAGGTGCGGGCGCGGGTAGAGCGCAGATGATGCAAAAAACAATTCAGAATCGACCGAGCGGGTTCCAACAGATGACGCGGCGCACGCTGCTGAGCCTCCTGGCGCTCCTCGGACTGACAGGAGGTGTTATGGCTCAGACTGAAACGAACGGCGTGCCGGCGGGCATCGACCCGGAAAACGTGCTGGTGATCGAACTTTCCACCGGCGGCGTGGTGAAGATCGCCATGCGCCCGGACAAGGCCCCCAACCATGTCGAGCGCATCAAGCTGCTGGCCCGCGAGGGTTTCTACAACGGCACCATCTTCCACCGGGTGATCGAGGGCTTCATGGCCCAGGGCGGCGACCCGACCGGCACCGGCATGGGCGGCTCCCAGTACCCGGACCTGAAGGCCGAGTTCAACGATCTGCCGCACCTGCGCGGCACCGCCTCCATGGCGCGCGCGGGCGATCCCGACAGCGCCAACAGCCAGTTCTTCATCTGCTTCCAGCCGTCGTTCTTCCTCGATGGCCAGTACACGGTGTGGGGCCGGGTGATCGAGGGCATGGAAGCCGTCGATGAAATCGCCCGCGGCGAGCCGCCGGCCAACCCGACCAAGATCGTCAGGGCCTATGTGGCCGCCGACGCCGCCAAGGCAGAGGGCGAGGGCGCGGCCGAGTAAGCCGGGCGACACGTCTGCACGATGCGAAGGGGAGGCAACCGCCTCCCCTTTTTCGTTCGAGAAGGGGGAGCGTTCTACGACCCTGGGCCGATGGCGGGGTGCCTGCGTCGATGTTAGAGTCCGTCAAAAGGAGAACGGCCATGGTCGCATGCAGCGCAGGAAAAGAGACGCTCTACCGGGTGGATACCGGCCCGGCTCTTCCGGGCGAGGGCGTTTTCACCAACTGGCGCATGCCGGACGGCAGGCTCGTGGTCTCGATGCGGCGAGACGTCTATGAGGCCGCGTTGGAGGCAGCCAATACTGTTCTTCGTCGGATCATGAAAGAAAAAGAATATCTTAAACCGTGACGACAAAGAGCCCGATATTTGAGACACTGCGGGTTGATGGTGGAAATGTGGAGGCGCTGACGGCTTACGCGCTCTACAAATGCCACAAGAGAGCCTGGGCGCGTGATTTCGAACGGGGGCATGGTCGCCCGCCGACCCAGGAGGAGAACATGGCCTTCGCACGGGCGGTCTCCACACCTGATCAGCTGGAGCGCTATCGCGAAGGCGCCCGGAACATGTTGATCGTCTTTGCCCGGCAGTCGGTGGAAGACGTTCGCCCCATCATAGAACAGGAGGCAATCACGGCCCGGATCGAACAGGCGGCGGCGCAAGTGGAGCTGCGCAGCTCTTTTGTCCGGCAGGTGGGGCAGGGGCTGGTGGCCACCGCAATCAATACATTCGTTTTGATCATGCTGGCCCTTGGCATCCGGCTGATGGGTGTGGATTTGCTTTCGGTGCTCAGCCAGATCGGCTCGGCGTAAAGGACTTGGCGCACGTTCGGGGCTGTCTGGTTCGCAGGCATATACCCGTGAGTACGCCCGCGTCATGACGGGCACGTCCCGATCAAATCCTGTTCTTCAAATCCTGTCGTCCAGCGCGCCCCTGAAACGCGGCCCGGAAAACGAACAGGGGGTGCAGGGGGATTACAGATCCCCCTGCATATATCCTGTTGATCCACCTGTGCGCCTGTGGCGGCGACGGGCAAACCTCGGCGCTGCACAAATTGCGAAAACCGGCTACAAGGGCGGCCAGTTTTTCCCGCCGCAAGCGAGTAACCCATGCGCGTAGACCTGTTCGACTTCGATTTGCCGGAGGATCGCATCGCCCTGCGGCCGGCCTCCCCGCGCGACAGTGCGCGGATGCTGGTGGTGCATCCCGGCGGCGCGCTGGAGGACAGGGGCGTCCTTGATCTGCCGGAGTTCCTGCGTCCGGGCGACGTGCTGGTCTCCAACGACACCCGGGTGCTGCCGGCCCAGCTGTTCGGCACGCGGGGAGAGGCGAAGGTGGGCGTGACGCTGCACAAGCGGGTCGATGCCCGGCGCTGGCATGCGTTCGTGAAGAACGCCAAGCGGCTGCGTGCGGGCGACCGGGTGGTGTTCAGCCCGAACCTCTCCGCCGTTGTGGAGGACAAGCTGGCGGACGGCTCGGTTGCCTTCCTGTTCGAGTGCGAGGGGCCGGTGGAGGCGGCGCTGATGGAGGCGGGCACCATGCCGCTGCCGCCCTACATCGCCAGCCGCCGCCCGGCGGACGAGAAGGACGCGGAGGACTATCAGACCGTGTTTGCCCGTCATCAGGGCTCGGTTGCCGCGCCGACGGCGGGGCTGCACTTCACCGAGCGGCTGCTGGCGGCGCTTGATGCGCGCGGCGTCGAGCGGGTGACGGTGACGCTGCATGTGGGGGCGGGCACCTTCCTGCCGGTGAAGGTGGAGGACACCACCGCCCACCGGATGCACAGCGAATGGGGCGAGGTGACGCCGGAGGTGGCGGCGAAGCTCAACGCGGTGAAGGCGCGGGGCGGGCGGATCGTGTGCGTTGGCACCACGTCGCTGCGCCTGATCGAGAGCGCGGCGGACGAGAGCGGCGTCATCCACCCGTTCAAGGCGGAGACGGACATCTTCATCACCCCCGGCTATCGCTTTCGGGCGGTCGATGTGCTGATGACCAACTTCCACCTGCCGAAATCGACCCTTTTCATGCTGGTCTCCGCCTTCTCCGGCCTTGAGACCATGAAGGCGGCCTACGCCCACGCCATCGCCAGCGGGTACCGGTTCTATTCCTACGGTGACGCCAGCCTGCTGTTCCGCTACGAGGCCAAGTCATGAGCGAGCGTTTCAAATTCGAGATCAAGGCGACGGACGGCAAGGCCCGCACCGGCGTCATCCACATGCTGCGCGGCGAGATCCGCACGCCCGCCTTCATGCCGGTGGGCACGGCCGCCACGGTGAAGGCCATGCGCGTCGAGGAGGTGCGGGCGACGGGCGCGGACATCATCCTCGGGAACACCTACCACCTGATGCTGCGGCCGACCGCGGAGCGGATCGCGCGGCTGGGCGGCCTGCATAAATTCATGAACTGGCACCGGCCGATCCTGACGGATTCCGGCGGCTATCAGGTCATGTCGCTGTCTTCCCTGCGCAAGATCACGGAGGAGGGCGTCGCCTTTGCGTCCCATATCGACGGGTCGCGGCATGTCCTGACGCCGGAGCGCTCCATGGAAATCCAGCGCCTGCTGGGCTCGGACATCGTGATGGCGTTCGACGAGTGCACGCCGCACCCGGCCAGCCACGAGGTCGCCGCCCGGTCCATGCGCATGTCCATGCGCTGGGCCAGGCGCTCGCGCGACGGGTTCGACAGCGGTGAGGAACACGCCGCCCGCGCCGCCCTGTTCGGCATCCAGCAGGGCAGCCTCTATCAGGACCTGCGCAAGGAATCCGCCGAGCGGCTCATCGAGATCGGCTTCGACGGCTATGCGATCGGTGGCCTTGCCGTCGGCGAGGGACAGGGGCCGATGTTCGAGGTGCTGGACTACGCGCCCGGCTTCCTGCCCGCCGACCGGCCGCGCTACCTGATGGGCGTGGGCAAGCCGGATGACATCGTGGGCGCGGTGCTGCGCGGGGTCGACATGTTCGACTGCGTGCTGCCCACCCGCTCGGGCCGCAACGGGCAGGCGTTCACCAGCCACGGGCCGGTCAACATCCGCAACGCCAAACACAAGGAAGACACCGGGCCGCTCGATCCTGAGTGCAACTGCCCGGTGTGCACCACCTACAGCCGCGCCTACCTGCACCATCTGGTGAAGGCGGGCGAAATCCTCGGCGCCATGCTGATGACCCAGCACAACATCCACTTCTACCAGACCATGATGCAGGGCCTGCGCGACGCCATCGCCGAAGGCCGGGTGGACGCCCACGCCCGGGCCTTCCTGGAGAAGTACAAGGGCGGCCAGGAAGGGTAGGAGAGGCGGGAGGTTTATTCGGGAAATCGAGATCTGCAGGAGGGGCTTGCCCCTCCTGCACCTCCCGTTCCTTAATCGGGACGTGCGAGGGGGAAGGTGGGCGTAGGACTGGATTTGTCTTGTCCGGTCGCGCCCTTGTCCGCCTCGATGCCAGCCTTGCTGCCGTTTCAGAAGGCGCCTCCGGTTCTGCCGGGCGCGGCCCGTTCAGTCCCCTGTCTCCAGAAGTCGCCTGGGCGGATGTCAGGCGCGGCCCGGTAAACGAACGGGGTGCAGGGGTCCAAGACCCCTGCCCTGCGGAGCAGAAACCTACCGCATCTGCACATACCGCCCCGGCGCGTCCTCGATTGCCGGATAGTCCGGGTGGCTGCCGGGGATGCGCGCGGGAACGTCGGGCCCGAGTTGGGGCGCGAGCCAGGCCTTCCAGTCCGGCCACCAGGAGCCCGGCCGCTCCTCGGCGCGGGCGAGGAAGTCGTCCAGCGTCTCGGGGAGTGTCTCCGCCAGGTGGTCGCTCACCCAGTGCTGGTATTTGCGCGCCTCGGGCGGGTTGACGACGCCCGCGATGTGGCCCGAGCCCGCCAACACGAACCGCAGCGGGCCGGAGAGGTGGCGGGTGAGCTTGTAGACCGACCGCGCCGGGGCGATGTGGTCTTCCCGCCCGGCCTGAATGTAGGCGGGGATCCGGATGCGGGTGAGATCGATCGGCACGCCCGCAAGGGTGATGCCGCCGGGCTGGACCAGCCGGTTGTCCAGATACATGTCCCGCAGATATTCCATCAGCATGGCGCGGGGCAGGCGGGTTGAATCCGAGTTCCAGAACAGGAGGTCGAAGGGCGGCGGCTCGCGGCCCAGGAGGTAGTTGTTGACCACGTAGTTCCAGATCAGGTCGTTGGCGCGCAGCATGTTGAAGGTGGCGGCCATGTAGCGGGAGTCGAGAACGCCGGTCTCGGCACACAGCTGCTCCAGCGTCTGCAACTGGGTTTCATCGACCAGCGCGCGCAGGTCGCCCGCCTCGGAGAAATCCACCTGCGCGGTGAAGAAGGTGGCGGAGGAGACCAGATCCTCGCGCCCCTGCGCCGCCAGCCACGCCAGCGTCGGGGCGAGCATGGTCCCGGCCACGCAATAGCCGATGGTGTGGACGGAAGGCGCGTCGCAGATGATGCGCACCGTCTCCATCGCCGTGATGAAGCCTTCCTGCATGTAGTGCGCGAGGCCGACGTCCTGATGCTCGGGGCCGGGGTTGACCCACGAGATCACGAACACCGTGAACCCCTGTTCGACGCACCACCGCACGAAGGACTTCTGGGGCGTCAGATCAAGGATGTAGAACTTGTTGATCCACGGCGGCGCGATGAGAATGGGGATCTGGCGCACCGTGTCGGTGACGGGCTGGTACTGGATGAGCTGGAACAGCCGGTTCTCGAACACCACCTTGCCGGGCGTGGCGGCCACGTTCTCGCCCACGGTGAAGGCGGCCTCGTCCGTCAGGCTGATGAAGCCCTTCTCCAGATCGTTCAGCAGGTTCTCGAAGCCGCGCAGCAGGTTCTGCCCCTGCTCCTCGAGGGTGGCTTTCATCACCTGCGGATTGAGGTGCGGGAAGTTGGACGGGGCGAGCGCGTCCGCCCACTGCCGGGCGAAAAAGCGCAGCTTGGTGCGGGAGGCGTCGTCCAGCCCCTCGATGCCCTCCATCAGGCGCAGCCAGTGCTCGCTGGCCAGCAGATAGCTCTGGCGCATCAGGTCGAACGCCGGGTGGGACTGCCACTCGGGCGCGGCAAAGCGGCGATCGCTCCGGGCCTCCTCCTGCGGCGCGGCCTCGCCCGCGGGCGGAGTGAGACTCTGGGCGGCCGCCTGCCAGAGCGCGGAGACCTCCTGCAGAAACCGCGTCTGGTGGTCCATCAGCCGGTGGGGGTTGGACAGAAGGCTGGCCCCCACCCGGGCCCCGAGGGGCAGGAGGCCGAAGGGGTCGAGCGGCAGGGGGCGACTCGCCCGGCTCTGGCGCAGCCAGAACTCCAGCTGGAGCTGCTGGGCGCGCCCCAACAGACGCATCCAGTGTTGGAATCTTTCATAAGACCCCGATTGTGCCAGCCCGTATAACGTATTTTGGTCGGTCATCGAAATTTTCTTGCGCCTGTTCGCGATAAAGCGGGGCTACCTGACGCCATTCATACTCGCCTTCGATTCCGCCACGGCCTATAAGACTGGCTGGCTTGCCGAGCCTAACCCAGCGTCGGGATGGACGGAAGCCGCTTACATTCAAACATGAAGGTTCAGACCAATGATCGATGAGGAATTCTATCGCGTGAAGCGCCTGCCGCCCTATGTGTTCGCGGAAGTGAACGCAATGAAGGCAGCCGCCCGAGCGCGTGGCGAAGACATCATCGATCTGGGCATGGGCAACCCGGATACGCCGCCGCCGGCCCACGTGATCGAGAAGCTTGCCGAAGTCGCGCGCAAGCCGGATGCCCATGGCTACTCCGCCTCCAAGGGCATCAAGGGTCTGCGCAAGGCGCAGGCTGCCTACTATGCCCGCCGTTTCGGCGTCGAGCTGGACCCGGAGACGGAAGTGGTCGTCACCCTCGGCTCCAAGGAGGGGCTGGCCAACCTCGCCCAGGCGATCACCGCGCCGGGCGACATTATTCTCGCGCCCAACCCGAGCTATCCCATTCACGCCTTCGGCTTCATCATCGCGGGCGCGGCCATTCGCCATGTCCCCGCCGCGCCGGGGCCCGAGTTCATGAAGAGCCTTGAGAACGCGGTGCGCTACAGCGTGCCCAAGCCCACGGCCATCGTGATGGGCTACCCGTCCAACCCCACCGCGCAGGTGGTGGATCTGGACTTCTACGCCGAGGTGGTGGACTTCTGCCGCAAGCACGAGATCTGGGTGCTCTCCGATCTCGCCTATGCGGAGATCTACTTCGACAACAACCCGCCGCCCTCCATCCTTCAGGTGCCGGGCGCGAAGGACGTGGCGGTGGAGTTCACCTCCATGTCCAAGACCTACAGCATGGCCGGCTGGCGCGTGGGCTTTGCCGTTGGCAACAAGAAGCTCATCCAGGCGCTCACCCGGGTGAAGTCGTACCTCGACTACGGCGCGTTCACGCCGATCCAGGCGGCGGCCGTTGCCGCGCTCAACGGCCCGCAGGACTGCATCGAGCAGGCCCGCCAGCTCTACAAGCAGCGGCGCGATGTGCTGGTGGAGAGCTTCGCCCGCGCCGGTTGGGACGTGCCGCCGCCGCCCGCCTCCATGTTCGCCTGGGTGCCGGTTCCGGCGCCGTTCCGCGAGATGGGCGCCCTGGAATTCTCCAAGAAGCTGCTCACCCAAGCGCAGGTGGCTGTGGCCCCGGGCGTCGGCTTCGGCGAGCTGGGCGAGGGATATGTGCGAATCGCGCTGGTGGAGAACGAGCACCGCATCCGCCAGGCGGCCCGCAACATCCGCCGGTTCTTCCAGGCCGAAGGGCTGAACGTGCCCGGCCCGAAAGCTGCGGCCGAATAGCCGCTTTCCATGCCAAGGGCGGCCCGGCCGGAGCGGCGGGCCGCCTGAAGCATAGCAACCGCATGGCCGGGGCTGTTTCCCGGCCATGCTCATCCGGCGCGGTTCGCACGAGACCCGGGGTGACGGCAGCTTGGCATGGACGCGCAAGCCCTAGCCAAAGCCTCTGACACTCGCTAGGACCATCGCCGATGGGAATGGGATGAGAATGTCTGACAAGCCTTTACGCGTCGGCTTGGCAGGACTGGGCACTGTCGGTGCCGGCCTGGTCAAGCTCCTTGCAGAGAACGCCGAACTGGTGAGCCGCCGGGCCAACCGGCCCGTGGTGATTACCGCCGTCTCCGCGCGGGACCGCACCCGCGACCGCGGAGTCGACCTCTCCGGCTTCGCCTGGGTGGACAATGCGCCCGATCTGGCGCTGCGGGATGATGTGGACGCGGTTGTCGAGCTGATCGGCGGCTCCAACGGGCCGGCGCTGACGCTGGCCAAGGCGACGCTGGGCGCGGGCAAGCCGCTCATCACCGCCAACAAGGCGATGCTCGCCCATCATGGCATCGAGCTGGCCGAACTGGCCGAAAAGAACAACGTGGCGCTCAAGTTCGAGGCGGCGGTCGCGGGCGGCATCCCGGTCATCAAGGGGATGCGCGAGGGCCTGGCGGGCAACCGCGTCGAGGCCGTCTACGGCATTCTCAACGGCACCTGCAATTTCATCCTCTCGGCGATGGAGCGGGAGGGCAAACCTTTCGCCAGCGTTCTGAAGGAAGCGCAGAGCCTGGGCTATGCCGAGGCCGACCCCACCTTCGACATCGACGGCATCGACGCCGCGCACAAGCTGTCGATCCTCTCGTCGCTGGCCTTCGGCACGAAGATCAATTTCGCGGGCGTCTCCACCTGCGGCATTCGCAACGTCGCGCCCGCCGACATCGATTACGCGCGGGCGCTGGGCTACCGCATCCGCCTCATCGGCACGGCGCGCCTGGAAGACGGCAAGCTGTTCCAGCGGGTGCACCCGTGCCTCGTGCCGGAGACCCATCCGCTCGCCCATGTGACCGACTCGCTGAACGCCGTGGTGGTGGAAGGCAATTGCGTCGGCCAGCTAGTGTTCCAGGGCCGGGGCGCCGGCGAGGGGCCGACCGCCTCCGCCGTGGCCGCGGACCTCATCGACGTGGCGCGCGGGGAATGGGGCCCGGCGCTCTCCATGCCGGCACATCTGCTCACCGATACGCCGGCCGCTGATCCAATGAAGCACATCGGTCGTTATTATATCCGGTTGACGGTTGTGGATCGTCCCGGTGTGCTGGCCGAACTCACGGCGATCCTGCGGGATCTGTCGGTGTCGGTCGAAAGTGTCATCCAGCGCGGCAGCGCGCCGGACGGAGGTGTCTACTTCGTGCTGACCACCCACGATGGTCCGCAACAGGCGATTTCCAGCGCCCTGGAGCGGATCGGTGCACTTGAGAGTGTCACCTCTGCGCCGGTAATGATGCACATCCTTGATTTTTAACGGTCACGAGAGGCCTTTTCATGACTCAGACTCCTTCCCAGATTCTCGACCGCATTTGGGTGCTTGAGATGGTGCGCGTCACCGAAGCCGCCGCCATCGCGGCGGCCAAGCTGATCGGACGCGGTAACGAGAAGGCGGCGGACGCAGCGGCGGTGGAAGCCATGCGCGAGGCGCTGAACCGGCTGCCCTTCAACGGCACCGTGGTCATCGGGGAAGGCGAGCGCGACGAAGCGCCGATGCTCTACATCGGCGAGAAGGTGGGCTCCGATCAGGACGGCCCCGCGATCGACATCGCGCTCGACCCGCTGGAAGGCACCACCATCACCGCCAAGGCGGGCGCCAACGCCATGGCGGTGCTGGCCATCGCCGAGGCCGGCCACCTGCTCAACGCGCCGGACGTCTACATGGACAAGCTGGCCATCGGCCCGGGCTACCCGGAAGGGCTGGTCGATCTCGACTTCAGCCCCGCCGAGAACGTGCGCCGCTTCGCCGAGGCCAAGGGCGTGAAGCCGGAGGACGTGATGGTGTGCGTGCTTGACCGCCCGCGCCACGAGGCCCTCATCCGCGAACTGCGCGAGGTCGGCTGCGGCATCAAGCTCATCCCGGACGGCGACGTGGCCGGCGTGATCGCCGTCACCAACCCCGAGGAAACCACCATCGACATGTACATGGGCTCGGGCGGCGCGCCGGAAGGCGTGCTGGCGGCGGCGGCCCTGCGCTGCATCGGCGGCCAGATCCAGGGCCGTCTCATCTTCCGCAACGAGGATGAGAAGGAGCGCGCCCGCCGCGTCGGCATCACCGACTTCAACCGCAAGTACAAGCTGGAAGAACTGGCCTCCGGTGACGTGATCTTCGCCGCCACCGGCGTCACCGACGGCGCGCTGCTGGAAGGCGTGAAGCGCAAGCCGGGCGGCTGGTTCACCACGGAATCGCTGGTGATGCGCGCCTCCTCCGGCACCGTGCGCTACGTCTACGGCGAGCACCGCCGCAAGAAGCTGTAAGCGATATCACAGCGCTGACATCGGCAGGGCCGGGGGGTGATCCTCCGGCCCTGTTTGTTTTGCCTCCGGCCCTGTCTGTTTTGGTGGGCGCTTGTCTGGGCGGGGTGCGGGATCTCCTGCAGGGGGAGCTGGCTCCCCCGGCAACCCCCAATGCGTTTTTCGGGCTGCGCCGTCCTCCGTCGCACGTCCCCTGACGAACGGGAGGTGCAGGAAGGGCCGAGTCCCTCCTGCACGAGAAGCCGCTGCCACCCCGCCGCTCTCCGGCCATGTTCTACCTTTGTGCGCTTGCGTCCCGGGCCGTGCTGGGCCAGAACGGGGGCATGGCTGCATCTTCATATGTCTTTGGTGTCGAGCGTTCGGTTCTGGGCCAGCCGTGGCGCTGGCGGGCGGATCTGTCGGCGGGCGCGGTGATCGCCCAGGCGCACGGCCTGCCGGAAGCGGTGGGGCTGGTGCTGGCCGGGCGCGGCGCGGAGGTGGAGGCGGTCTGCCGCCTCATCAAGCCGACACTGCGGGACTGGCTGCCCGATCCCTCGATCTTTCAGGACATGGACCGCGCCGCCGAGCGTCTGGCGGACGCCGTGCGGCGGCGGGAGCCGATCGTCGTGTTCGGCGACTATGACGTGGACGGCGCCACCTCCACGGCCCTCTTGGTGCGCGTGCTGCGCGCCGTGGGCGGGGTGGTGAGTTTCTACATCCCCGACCGCATGACCGAAGGCTACGGGCCGAATGTCGCCGCCATGACCGCCATTGCCCAGGCGGGCGCGAAGGTGGTGGTGACGGTGGACTGCGGCACCCAGTCGTTCGAGCCGCTGGCGGCGGCGAAGGCGGCGGGGCTCGACGTGGTGGTGGTGGATCACCACAAGGCGGGCTGGGCGCTGCCGGAGGCGTTCGCGGTGGTGAACCCCAACCGGCTCGATGACGACGCGGGCACGGACTACGGCCATCTGGCGGCGGTGGGCGTGTGCTTCCTGCTGGCGGTGGCTCTCAACCGCGTGCTGCGCCTCTCCGGCTGGTACAACTCCTGCCCCGAGCCGGACCTGATGAGCCTTCTCGACATGGTGGCGCTGGGCACGGTCGCGGACGTGGTGGCGCTGACCGGCCTCAACCGGGTGTTCGTGGCGCAGGGGCTGAAGGTGATGGCCCGGCGCGGCAACATCGGGCTCGCCACCCTGTGCGACGTGGCGCGCATGGACCGCGCGCCGACCTCCGGCGACCTCGGTTTCCAGCTTGGCCCGCGCATCAACGCGGGCGGCCGCGTCGGCCGGTCCGACCTCGGCACGCGCCTGCTCATCAGCGAGGCGCCGGGCGAGGCCCGCCAGATCGCGGAGGAGCTGGACCGGCTGAACGCCGAGCGCAAGGCGCTGGAAGCGCTGACGCTGGATCAGGCGCTACTGGCGGCTCCCGAGTCCGATCCCGTGGTTGTGGCCTCGGGTGACGGCTGGCACGCGGGCGTGATCGGCATCGTTGCCGGCCGCCTCAAGGAGAAGTTCGGCCGCCCGGCGGTGGTGATCGGCGTCGACGGCGCGGTGGGGAAGGGCTCGGGCCGTTCGGTGCCGGGCGTCGATCTGGGCGCGGCGGTGCTGGCGGCGAAGGATATCGGCCTCCTGGCGGCGGGCGGCGGCCATGCCATGGCGGCGGGCCTCACCATCGCGGCGGACAAGGTGGCGGACTTCCGCGCCTTCCTGTGCGAGCGGCTGGCGGAGGATGTGGCGGCCTCCATGGACGGCCGCGCGCTTAAGCTGGATGCGGCGCTGGCCCCCGGCGGCGTGACACCCGAGCTGGGCGAGCAGCTGGATCAGGCCGGTCCCTATGGCACCGGCTGGCCCACCCCCAAGGTGGCAGTGGGGCCGGTCACCGTGGTCAAGTGCGATATCGTGGGGCAGGATCACGTCCGGGTCATCCTCAGCGGCAAGGACGGCGCGCGGATCAAGGCCATGGCCTTCCGTCACGGCAACACGGCGCTGGGGCAGGCGCTGGCCGGTGCGGGCCGTCGCCCGCTCTATGTGGCAGGCCGGATCAACATCGACCACTGGACCGGTGAGCCCAGGGCCGAGCTGCATCTGGACGATGCCGCCTGGGCCGATGGACTGGGCTGAGACGGGCCGGGCGAGAGGTCCTTTCCCAAACCCAATAAAAAAATCATTTAGGGTGCTGGATGCGCTTGACCAAGGCCGCCGCCCCGTCTATCAAGCGCCCACTTCGCGGCCACGACCCCTTCGTCTAGAGGCCTAGGACACTACCCTTTCACGGTAGGAACACGGGTTCGAATCCCGTAGGGGTCGCCACCACTGCAGAATTCTGCGATAATCCCGGCAGCGATTTTCCCCGCTCTCCCAGACATCCGATTTGAGTGCCAGACATCCGATTTGAGTGCCAGAATTCCGTTTTGAGGAATTGCCCCCTGCCGTTTCAGGCTGGCGGCGTTCGCGCGCCGTTAGTGGCGGGCGTCAGGCCGCGCCCCGGTCTGATGCCAGCACGACGTCCAGCACGCTGCTCTTGTGGACTTCGACCCGGTTGCGGCCGCCCGCCTTGGCGGCATAGAGGGCCTCGTCGGCGCGGGTCAGCAGGGTGCGCAACGTGGCGTGGGGGTCCCGGCTGCTCACCACGCCGATGCTGACCGTGGCGGGAATGAACCCCTCATTCAGGCGCAAGCCGCGCACCGCGAGCAGGGCGCGGATCGACTCCGCCACATCGACGGCATGATCCGTCGACGTGTCGGACAGGAATAAGGCGAACTCCTCGCCGCCCATGCGGCAGAACAGATCGTCCGGCTCCAGCAGGCTGCTCACCAGCGCGGTGAAGCCCGTCAGAACCTGATCGCCCCCGTCGTGGCCGTACTTGTCGTTGATGGCCTTGAAGTGGTCCAGATCCATCAACAGGATGCTGCTGGTGCGCCCTGCCTGCTGATTGGCGCGCAGGCGGCGCTCGGCCCCTTCCTTGAAGGCCCGGCGGTTGGCGATGCCGGTCAGGGGGTCCTGCAGGGCTGCCTGCCGATGGCGGGCCTCGATCTGCTCCTTCGCCATGGAGACGAGCAGGAAGCTGAAACTCGTGGCGTAGACCAGGGTCTCGATGGACAGCAGCAGGATCCAGGTGCTGTCCACATTCTCGACCGAGGGGATGGAGCGCAGCAGCGCCGGCCCGCCGATGAAGCGGAGCGCGAAATAGAGGCCATGCAACACGCACAGCAGCGCGGCGGCCGCTGGGCGAGCAGGCGCATGGGTGCGCCGAACCAAAGCTCGTACGCCATGGCGAAGGTGTAGACGCCGCACAGCAGGGCGGCCATTTTCATCCGCGCCGGTGCATCCAGGTCGATCCCCCAGCAGCAGAACAGCCATATCAGGCTGCCGCCGAAGACCACCCAAAGGCGTGTCGGGCGCTGGTTGAACTGCCGGCACGCCATGAACGACAGGCCATAGCCGACGAGAATGACGGCGTTGGACACTTCCCGCACCGGGTTGCGCACGCTTTCCCCACCGATCAACATGCCCGCAAAGCCGGCCGCCGCCAGCAGGAAGGAGAGACTCCACCAGGCCAGCGCCTTGACCTCACGGTTCTGGAGCCATGCCAGCGCCAGCAGCCCGCTGATGAGGCCCAGCACAAGCAGGGCGGCCATGAAAAAGGTCGGGGGGTGGAGGGACATGGTCCAGGTTTCGATTCTTCCAGCAAGATTGCTTCTGGCAAGTTAAACCAGAGGAGTAAAGGGAATGCCAGGGGGGGCAAGGCATTCCTGTGGCGATGTCTGGCGGCGCATTGACGCAGACCCGGGATCAGCGATCCGGCCGGTCTTTCCTGAGGGTGTAGGCGGCGATGTCCCGGGCGAGTTGGGTAAGGTCGGACAGGCTCAACTGCAAGGGCAATTCGCCGCCGCCTTCCATCGTGGCCAGCAGGAGGGGCGTTCCGTCGGCGGTCTCTCCCAGCTGGCAGGATTCCGCGATGATCGGCTGCACCGGCTCGGGCGCGCTGCCCGCGCGGCGGCGTTGCAGAAACCCCAGTTCCGCCGACAGGGCCGCGACGGTCAGCGGCACGCAGCCGGGGGTGAAATCCAGCCGGAACGTCTCTCCCCGTGTCGATTCCACCACCACATACAGCGCGCGCCGGGTGCCATCGATGCCGCTTTCCTTCACCAGCGCAAAAACCGGCGCATCCTCGTCGTCACCGGACGTCATGGGTCTGTCCTCTTCCGATGACGGCTCATCGGGCGCGCCATCGGCCGGAGAGGCACTGGCGGAACAGGGGTGGGGCCGGTGATCGGAGAGAGAAGGGGCGTGAGCGGGGGCTTGGCGTGCGCCGGTACGGACATCAGGCACGGCGATCCTTCTTTGGTTGTTCTTGTCTTTTCCGCAATCTGGCGCGCTGACGGGAAAAGTCCAGCATGGTGAGGTCTTAGGCGCGCCGCTGCCGGCAAGGAGCCTCTTGACGATCCGTGCGCCGGAGACTAGCCCTCGGGCCCGCAACAGGCTCCCCGAGAGGGGATTAAAAGGGAACGTGGTGCGAGGGCTTGCCCTCCAGTCCACGGCTGTCCCCGCAACTGTAACCGGCGAGCGCCGCCTTTGACGAAGCCACTGGGAAACTGGGAAGGCAGAAGGCGCACGCGACGACCCGGAAGCCAGGAGACCTGCCTGTTGTCGTCGCCTTGCATGCTGCCGGGATGAGCGGTGTGCGACGGGTTCTTCCGGAACGGCGACATCAACCGTCAGGGTTGCGGCGCCGGGTTTCCGGAATGCGGCCGGGACAATGGCCGCGCGCCTGTGCCGGTCCGGCAGCAGCCTCCCTGACAGACTGAAGATGACGGTTTGGGAGGTATGTCATGTCGCCCCGTCCTGTATTGTTTCTGTCCACCGCTGCCGCTGCCTGCATCGCCGCGTCGGCCGCATATGCCGAGGAACCGATCAATCCCCTCGGTCAGATCATCGTCTCTGCGACCCGCACCGAACAGCCGCTGGCGCTCACCGGCACGTCGGTCTCCGTCCTCACTGCCGAGGATATTCGGGCCACCCAGAAGGCCATGCTGACCGACGCACTGCGCGAGATCCCCGGTGTCACCGTGGTGCGCAGCGGCGGCCCGGGCGCGCAGACGAGCCTGTTCATCCGCGGCGTCGGCGGCGAGCAGACGGTGGTGCTGATCGACGGCGTGCGCATCAACGATCCCTCGACCCCGGCGGCCACGGCCTACATCAGCGACCTCGTGACCACCGGCATCGAGCGGGTGGAAGTGCTGCGCGGGCCGCAGTCGACCCTCTACGGCAGCCATGCCATCGGCGGCGTCGTCAACATCATCACCACGGCGGGCCAGCCCGGTCTCCATGCGGAGGCGCAGGTCGAGGGCGGCAGCTTTGACAGCTGGCGCGCGGCGGGCACCGTCTCCGGCGGCAGCGAGGCGTTGACCGGATCGCTCACCGCCAGCGTCTACGACACGGACGGTATCTCTGCCGCCGACAAGAAAGACGGCAACACCGAGAAGGACGGCTACCGCAACTGGGCCGTGCTGGGCAGCCTGGGGGCAAGGCTGGCGGAGAATGTGCGCCTCGACCTCAAGGGGCTCTACAATCGCGGGCGCGCCGAATACGATGGCTTCCCGCCGCCGCTCTATACCTTCGCCGACATGGACAACCGCAACCGAAGCGAACTGTTCTCGGGCTATGCGGGCCTGACCGTGGATGCCTTCGGCGGCGCCTTGTCCAACCGTTTCGCCGTGGGCTACAGCCGCAACGACCGCGCGGATTTCGAGACGGAGATCCAGACCAACGACACGCGCGGTCAGATCCGCCGCTTCGAATATCAGGGAACCTTGCGCGCCGGCGCATCAACGGAGCTGACGTTCGGGGCGGAGACGGAAAAGCAGAAAATCCGCAACATCGGCCAGTGGGATCTGGAGCCGCTCAAGGCGGATGTGGACACGCACAGCGTCTATGCCCAGGGCCAGACCACGCTCTTCGAGCGCCTCACCCTGACGGCGGGCGTGCGCCATGACGATCACGACACCTTTGGCGCGCACACCACCTTCCGCGTGGCCGGGGCCTACCGGATCGAGGCCAGCGATACGCTGCTGCGCGCCAACTGGGGCGAGGGCTTCAAGGCCCCGAGCCTCTATCAGGTCTACAGCGCCTATGGAAACGCGGACCTCGAGGCGGAGACCAGCGACGGCTGGGAAGCGGGGTTTGATCAGGGCTTCGTGGACGGGCGCATCCGGGTCAGTGCCACCTGGTTCGAGCAGAAGCTGAAGAACCAGATCGACTATGTGCCGTGCACCGGGGGCGACCTGATGTGCAGCCCCGGCCGCTACGGCTACTACGACAACGTGGGGCGCGCCTCGTTCAAGGGCGTGGAGCTGGGCCTTTTGTTGCAGCCCGTCGACGCGCTGGTCATCAAGGCCAACTATACCTGGCTCGAGCCGCTGAACAGGGTGACGGACACCGATCTCGCCCGCCGGGCGCGAGACATTTTCCAGACCTCGGTGAACTGGGCGGCGACCGCGCGGACGAATTTTTCCGCCAGCCTCGTGATGGTCGGCGACAGCTACGACTCCCCCGGCAACGCCAACCGGCTCGATGGCTACACGCTGGTCGATGTGCGGGCGAGCCATGCCCTGACGCCGGGGCTCGAGGTCTATGGCCGCATCGATAACCTGTTCGACGTGGATTACGAGGTGATCCGCGGCTACGGCACCATGGGGCGCGGCGTGTATCTTGGTCTGCGCGCCCGCTACTGACGCGAAATCAGGGCCAGACCGCTGGGCGGTCCATCCCGGGCGGGGGGACAGTGTCCCTCCGCCCCGTTTTTTTTCTGCGAGAGGCGTGCGCGGAACATGTTTCACCCGCTGCCGTTGACCGCTTGGGGGCGTGGCTGAAACATGGAGATGACCAATGGCAAACCAGCGCCAGGATGATCAACGCCAGCAAGATCAACGCCAGCAAGATCAGAGCAATCAGCAGCAGCGCGGCGGACGGCAGCAGCAACAGCAGCAGCGCCAGCAACCGCAACGTCAGCAGCAACAGCGCCAGAAGCAGGACCGGAACCAGCAGGAGTAGACCGGGCCGCGCCGCACAGGCGGCACGGTCTGTTGTCGTGACAGGATACGGGGTGGCCGCGCCGCCCCGTATCCCTGTTCCGGCCCCCGACAGGACCGGCAAGTGTCCTGTGGAGCAATCGCGTCTCTTTTTCGTTTTATTGACGAAAGGAAAGGGGGACCGTCATGCATGCCAACCGCTTCGCGACCGTTGCAATCCTGTTGACGGGCCTCGGTCTCGGCGGGGTTGCCCTCGGGGATGCACTGACGTCGCCCGACAATCAGGTAATTGATCCCTCCTTCGATATCCGCTCGGTGGAAGTGCGGGCCGGCACGGACGTGGTGCGTTTCCGCATGACCCTGCGCGGTGAGGCGGGCGTGCGCAGGCCCGGTCCCACGGGTCAGCTGGGCGGGAGCCAGATGTTCGCCTACCTGTGGCCGACAAGCGCCGATTCCGCCGTGGGCGGTTTTCCGCATGGGCGGGGGCTTCTCGTCCTCGGCCTCGTCAGCCACCCGGATCTGGTGGAGACGGTGGGCAACCAGCAGCTCTCGGGCGGCTGGCACCCGCACTGGTTTGTTGCCGCGCCGGGCAAGGGCTGCGGCCCGTTCGGCCTCAGGATCGAGGAGGGGCCGCCCGCCAGCCCGGGGGCGCTGCCCGTGCTCACCACGGTGCCCAACTTCCCGGCTACCCTCAGCGGCACGACGGTCGAGGTGCAAGTGCCGCGCCGCCTGTTCGCAGACCCCGCCCTGCTTCGCTACGACGGCATCACCGCGACCATGCTCGTCAGCAGCGATCTGACGCCGCCCGTTCTGTGCGTGCGGGTGATGGATGTGGCCTCCGGGCGCCTCAGCCTGACCGGCACCGTGACTGTCGAGGGCCGCTGAGACGCCGCTGCCGCCGGAACAGCGGAACAGAAGGCGCCGGTGGCGGGTTTCCTCAAAAGGAGCGGAGCGCGCGGGGCAGGGCCCCGGAGCCGTTCCGGTTTTGAGGATGGAGTAACACAATGCAGAACATGACCCCTTCGTCCGCCGACCCGAACAAGAAACAAATCGAGCAGGAGACGCAGGACAAGGCATGCGGCGCGGCGCAGGAGCAGCGGACCGACGAGGCGCTGGACGAGGCGATCGAGGAGTCCTTCCCGGCCAGCGATCCGGTGTCGATGGTGGTAGACGGCCCCCGGGTACAGCCGACCGAATGCGAATTCCGGCCCTCGGACCAACATGCGGAGACGGATCACGTCGCCCACCCCGACCGGGACAAGGCCGCCGCCGGACAGGCAGGCGAAAAGCCGTCAGCGGAGACGCGCGGCTCGCAAGACAAGAGCAAGGAGCGGCGCCCGTAACGGCGGCGCCCATCGGCAACGACACAATCGGGCCGTGGCTGCGGTGGATGCCGCACGCTTGCGGCCTTTTTTCGTGCCGCCGTTCGGTTTTGATCGGCAAATCGGTTGCTTGACGGTTTTTTGCGCCGGGAGTACCCCAATCGTTGCGACAGGTTCCCCAGCCATGGGGTGAAAAGGGAACCCGGTGACGCGCCGGTTCTTGCAGCCGGCTAATCCGGGGCTGCCCCCGCAACTGTGAGCGGCGAGTTCGCGCGCCTGAACGCCACTGGGACCCCCGGGAAGGCGGCGCGCAGCAGACGATGACCCGCAAGCCAGGAGACCTGCCTGCCGCAGTCGTCTGTTGTCCGGCCGGGGTGCGCCGGGCACGCGGTTCTTTCCCGTGAGACGACAGCCGAGATGGCCGGGCGAGGGTGCGGTTGCATCCCTTGCCGCAGGCTGTGAGGGTGAACCGTGCCGGGCGGCGTGCAAGCGCTCCCCGGCCGCGCGGGTTATGGAACGTGCCTGAGAACGTGGGGTGGCGCGAACAGGCGCCGCGAACCGGTGGTCGAAAAAAGCTGGCGGCGCTTGCGGCGGCGCTGGCGCTTGCCGTGGGCGTGCCCCTCGGCATCATGGGGCTGGGGACGGCGCAGGGGCGCTTGCCAGATCAACGCCGGGCGTCCAACGCCGGGCCTGCCGCGTCCTCCGCTGCCTCCTCCGCCGCGCCCCGGCGCATCGTCTCGACGGACCCTTGCCTCGACGCCATTCTGGTGCACGTGGCGGACCCCGGCCAGATCGCGGCGCTGAGCCATTATTCGCACAACCCGCGCACCTCGACGGTCGCGGAGCTGGCGCGACGCTTCCCCTACACCTACGCGACGGCGGAGGAGGTGCTGGCGCTGAAGCCGGATCTGGTGCTCGCCAGCATGCACACGGCGCCCGCCACCCGCAACGCGCTGGAGCGCATGGGCATTCCGCTCGCCACCTTTCCTGTGCCCTCGACCGTGGCGGAGAGTCTGGCGCAGGTGCGGGAGGTCGCCCGGATCATTGGCCACCCCGAGCAGGGGGAGGCGCTCGCCCGCCGCATCGAGGCGGCGCTCGACGCCATTCCCGCGAGCGGCCCGCCCATCCCGACGCTGATCTTCCAGCACGACGGCTTCTCGCCGGGCGCGGGCACGTTGCAGAACGATCTCCTGCGCCGCGCCGGGCTCGTCAATGAAGCCGCGCGCTATGGCGTCGGCTTCTGGGGCGTGGTGCCGCTTGAACGGCTCGTTGCCGATCCGCCGCGCCTGCTGCTGACCTCCCGCCTCGAGACCGGAAATCCGGCCGTGCAGGACCGCGTGCTGGAGCACCCGGTGCTGCGGCGGCTGAAGGGGCGCATGGTGCGCGCCTATTATCCGCCGCAACTGCTCTATTGCGGCGGCCCCTCCCTGATCGACGCCGCCCGCTATCTGACGGCGGCGCGCCTTGCCGTGGAAAAAGCGTCATGAACCGCGCGTCCTCCCTGTTCATCCTGTCGGTCCTTGGCGGCCTCATTCTCGTGCTGTCCCTGGTCTCGCTCGCGGCGGGCAAGGTGTGGGTGCCCCCGTTCGGCCTCCTCGCGGGGGACGACAGCGTGCCCTGGTTCATCGTCGCGGAGCTGCGCCTGCCGCGCACGCTGCTGGCCATTCTGGTGGGCGGGGTGCTCGGCCTCTCGGGCGCGGTGCTGCAAGGGTATCTGCGCAACCCGCTGGCGGACCCGGGCGTGCTGGGCGTCTCGGCCTGCGCCGCCTTCGGGGCGGTGCTGTCCATCTGGCTCGGCATTTCCGGCACGGCAGCGTGGGTGCTGCCCGCCTGCGCCATGGCCGCCGCCATTGCGGGGACGGCGCTGCTCTACACGCTGGCGGTGGAGACCAACCGCGTCGCCACCTTCATTCTGGCGGGCATCATCCTCAACAGCCTGGCCAGCGCGCTCACCTCCTTCGCCATCAGCATCGCGCCCAACCCCTTTGCCACCGCCGAAATCATCAACTGGATGATGGGGGCGCTGACCGACCGCAGCATGAACGATGTGCTTCTCATCCTGCCCTTCGCGCTGCTGGGGGGCGGTTTGCTGCTGACAACGGGCCGGGCGCTCGACGGCCTCAGCCTTGGCGAGATGACCGCCCGCACCATGGGCATCGACCTGTCCGCGACGCACCGGCGCGTGCTGCTGGGCGTTGGTATTTCGGTCGGGGCGACGGTGGCCGTCACCGGCATCGTCGGTTTCGTCGGGCTGGTGGTGCCGCACCTGCTGCGCCCGTTTGTCGGCGCGCGCCCCGGCGCGCTGCTGGTACCGAGCATCTTCGGCGGCAGCGCGCTGGTGCTGGCGGCGGACACGCTGGTGCGCGTGCTCCCCGGCGGCACGGAAGTGAAGCTGGGCATTGTCATGGCGCTGCTCGGCGCGCCCTTCTTCCTGTTCCTCCTCTTCAAGATGCGGAGCCAGCTGGCATGAGTACGCTCGCCTGCGAGAACCTTGTCGTCGAAGCCGCGAGCCGCCGCCTGCTCGGGCCGGTGAGCCTCGGCTTCCGGGCGGGCGAGGTGACGGCCGTGCTCGGCCCCAACGGGGCGGGCAAGTCCACCTGGCTGGGCGCACTCAGCGGCGGGCGGCGGCCCTCGGCGGGTACGGTCCGCCTCGACGGCGCGGACCTTGCAGCGCTCGATCCGCGCCAGCGCGCCCGGAGCATCGGCTTTCTCGCGCAGGGGCGGGAGGTGGCGTGGGGGCTGACGGTGGAAGCGGTTGTGGCGCTGGGCCGCCTGCCGTACAGCCGCTTCGCCGCGCCGCCCGGCCCGGCCGATCGCGCGGCCATCGAGGCCGCCATTGCCCGCTGCGAGCTGGAGGCGCTGCGCCAGCGCGATGTGCTCACGCTCTCGGGCGGGGAGCGGGCGCGGGTGCTGCTCGCCCGGGTGCTGGCGGGCGAGCCGCGCTGGATTCTGGCGGATGAGCCGCTGGCCGGGCTGGACCCCGCCTATCAGCTGGACATCGTGCACCTGCTGCGGGACCTGGCGGCGGAGGGGAAGGGGGTCGTCGTCACGCTCCATGATCTGGCGCTGGTGGGGCGGCTGGCGGACCGGGTGATCGTGATCCGCGCGGGCGACGTGGTGGCCGACGGGCCGGCGGCTGCCGTGCTGACGCCCGAAGTGATGGCTGCCGCCTATGGTGTGGCGGTGGACGTGTTGCGGGCTGCCGACGGCGAGCGGGTGGTGCTGCCCACCCGGCGCATGCAGGGCGAGGTACAGGCCTGACGCCGGGTTCGTCATTTTGATCGGCAAATCGCGCCGCCCCCCGTCGCTTTGGCTGTGGCTGCTGGCACGGTTTGGTGGAATGTTCTACCTCCTGAGCCAGAGGGGCGGTGGCCCGTGGCCGCGTATCGGAGGAGACTGGAACCATGAGCGAAGCGAGCATCCAGCAGGGGGCTGAGAACCCGCAGGGCGTGAAGAAGATCGTCTGGCCGAAGTTCCGCTGGGAGGATCCGCTGCTGCTGGAGGAAAGCCTCACCGAGGAAGAGCGCATGATCCGCGATGCGGCGCGCGCCTACTGTCAGGAAAAGCTCATGCCGCGCGTGCTGGAAGGCAACCGGCACGAGAGGTTCTTCCCCGAGATGATGACGGAAGCAGGCGAGCTGGGCCTCCTCGGCGCCACCATCAAGGGCTACGGCTGCCCGGGCGTGTCCTACGTCGCCTACGGTCTCATCGCCCGCGAGGTGGAGCGGGTGGACTCGGCCTACCGCTCGACGATTTCCGTCCAGTCCTCCCTCGTCATGTGGCCGATCTACGCTTACGGCACCGAGGCGCACCGTCAGAAATACCTGCCGAAGCTCGCCAGCGGCGAATGGGTGGGCTCCTTCGGCCTCACCGAGCCCGATGCGGGCTCCGACCCGGCCAGCATGAAAACCCGCGCCCGCCGCGTCGATGGCGGCTTCGTGCTGAACGGCTCCAAGATGTGGATCACCAATTCGCCGATCGCGCAGGTGTTTGTCATCTGGGCCAAGCTCGCCAACGAGGAGGGTAAGGACGAAATCCGCGGCTTCATCCTGGAGCGCGGCGACAAGGGCCTCTCCACGCCCAAGATCGAGGGCAAGTTCTCGCTGCGCGCCGGCCTCACCGGCGAGGTGGTGATGGATGACGTGTTCATCCCCGAGGACCGCATGTTCCCCGAGATCAAGGGTCTCGGCGGCCCGTTCGGCTGCCTCAACAACGCCCGCTACGGCATCGCCTGGGGCGCGATGGGCGCGGCGGAATTCTGCTGGCATGCGGCGCGGCAGTACGGCCTCGACCGCAAGCAGTTCGGCCGCCCGCTGGCCGCAACGCAGCTCTACCAGAAGAAGCTGGCGGACATGCAGACCGAGATCACCCTCGGCCTGACGGCGTGCCTCCAGGCCGGGCGGCTGATGGACCAGGGCAAGCTCGCGCCCGAGGCCATTTCCCTGCTCAAGCGCAACAACTGCGGCAAGGCGCTGGAGATTGCCCGCATCGCCCGCGACATGCACGGCGGTAACGGCATTTCCGACGAATTCCATGTCATCCGCCACGCCATGAATCTGGAGGCGGTCAACACCTACGAGGGCACGCACGACGTGCACGCGCTCATTCTCGGGCGGGCGCAGACGGGACTTCAGGCCTTCGCCTGAGCGTCGGTTTCCTGCGGCAAATCATGACGGCGGGGGCAACCCCGCCGTTTTTTTATCCGCGCGCTTGGCCCCTCGCGGTCAGGTTTCCTTGCGCTTGAGGGTGAGCTTGATGCTGGCCTCCGCGCCGGCCTCGGCGATGAACAGGAGTTCCCCCTTGGCACTGAGCGTCAGGCCCACCTCGATCTGCTCAAGGGTCCAGCGGTCAGAGTCCGGGGAGACGGTGGTGAGCGTCATCAGCGTCTCCAGCGTCTGCCGCCACTGGGTCTCGACGGATTTGGCGGGCACCTTTTTCACCTGCCCGAACAGGGGAAAGTGATCCTTGAGCGCGTGGGTGCGCACCGCCTCGTCAGGCAGCGGGGCATCGCCGGATTCTGCGCCGCCGGGCACGAAAATCGACAGTTGCCACGCAGTCTCGGGGGCTTTCGTCATGGTGCCTGTCCTCGCAGATAGGGGGTGATGTCGAGGGCGTGGATTGCCTGCTCGAAATTCTGGGCGAGCCCCACGGTCGACCTGGTTTCCGGCGAGGCCATCGCCCCCTTGTAAAGGCCCACCGCCTCGCCCGTTGGCGTCATCACCAGCGCGCCGGAATCGCCCGGGTTTGCGGGCTGGTCCAGAAACTGGAGAACGGCAAACTCGCGGGTGTTCAGCACGCCCATCGAATCCATGACCCGCACGATGGTGCGGAACTGCGGGCCGCCTTGCAGCGCAAGCCGCACCGGCTGGCCAGCGGCGGGGAAGCTGAGGACGGGGAGAGCAGCGGGCGGGGTCCGGGGGCTGCGGGTCGCGACAAACGCGGCATCGATCGGCTGGTACCAGGAGCGGATCAGGGTTCCGGTGCTGCCGTCCGTCATCCGCACCGTCCGCCCCGGCCGGTTGCCGGAGATGGCGTGGCCTGCGGTCAGCACGCCCCATACCGCCGACCGGTTGCAACGGCCCCAGCAGGCGCTGGTGGCGCCCGCCGGATGGGGCATGGAATGCAGCACCGGCTCGCCCTGACGCAGGACGAGTGGGAAGGCGCGGCCAAGGCGGGGAAACTCGATGTCGTCAAACCGCCGGAAGGGCGCTTCGCCCGACGGGGGCAGGTCGATCACCAGCCCGAAGCCGGGCCACTCCAGCGGATCGAACAGCCCGATCGAGAGGATGCGCGCGGGCGGCAAACCGGCAAGGGGCGCAAAGAGGCCGTTGGTGTGCCGGTATTGGCCCGCGCCGAGCGCGGCGAACAGGGCGTAGGTCCAGCGCGTGCTGCGGGCGACCAGGTCCGGGTCCGCCAGCTCGCCCCGGCGGAGCCAGGCGCGGATCTCCTCCTCCACCTCATCGGGCACGGCACCCTCTGGCGGATCTTCCCGGGGCAGAGAATCGCGCAGATATTCGTCGGTATAGTCCATCGAGCCCGGCTCCTTCCCGACTGCCGCCCTGAACGACCCAAAGGCGCGTCGGGGCGGCCGTGATTGCGCGGACTCAACAGGTACGGTGCGGAAGGTACGGCGCGGCCAGGGCGATCAACCGAATGATCGACAAGCGAGTGATCGCCCCCAAGGCCGTGCCGGAAGGATAACGCTCCGGTGTCAGGAAAGGAACAGGTCGGCGCAGGCGTCGATGATCGCCTCCGCATCCAGCCGGTAGTAGTGGTAGAGGTCGGGGATGTCGCCGACCTGGCCGAAGTCTTCAATGCCGAGCGCGCTCACCCGCTGGCCGCGCACGGACCCCAGCCACGACAGCGTGCCAGGGGCGCCGTCCAGCACCGTGACCAGCCCCGCATCGGGGGCGAGGTCGGCGAGCAGGGTCTCGATATGGCTGGTGCGGCTCACGCCTTCCTTCCAGCGGGCGCGGCGTGCGGCCATCCAGTCCCGGTGGACCAGGTCGGGCGAGGGGACACTGAGCAGGCCAAGGCCCGGGATGTCCTCCGCCAGCTGCTCCCACGCTTCCAGCGCTTCCGGCGCCACCACGCCGGTGAAGGCAATGGCCGCCTGCGCATTCGGGCCCGGCTTTTTCAGCCAGTAGGCACCCTTGAGCGCGTCGCCCACCCAGTCGCCATTCTCGCGCGGGATCTGCTTGAGCGGCCGGGTGCTGAGGCGCAGATAGACCGAGCCGCCGTCCTCCTGCTGCATGTGCGCGAAGGCCCAGCGCATCACATGCGCCAGCTCGTCCACGTAGGACGGCTCGAAATAGGTGAGCTTGGGCTGGGCCATGCCGATGACCGGCGTGTGGATGGACTGGTGTGCGCCGCCTTCCGGCCCCAGCGTGATGCCGGACGGGGTGGCGACCAGCAGGAAGCGGGCGTCCTGATAGCAGGCGTAGTTGAGCGCATCGAGGCCGCGCGCAATGAACGGATCGTAGAGCGTGCCGATGGGCAGCAGCCGGGCGCCGAACAGCGTGTGGGAGAGGCCGAGCGCGCCCAGCATCAGGAACAGGTTGTTCTCGGCAATGCCGAGTTCGATGTGCTGGCCGCGGGCATGGGCCACCCATTTCTGGGGGCTCGGAATTTTCGCCTGGCTGAACACGTCCTCCCGTTCGCTGCGGCTGTAGATGCCGCGCTGGTTCACGAACGCACCGAGGTTGGTGGAGACGGTCACGTCAGGCGAGGTGGTGACCAGGCGCTTGGCCAGCGCGCTGTCCTGCCGGGAGAGGTCGAGCAGGATGCGCCCGAACGCCGCCTGCGTCGATTGCTCCTCGCCCTGCGGGATAGGAAATTCGCCTGCGTCCGGCACCGGGACGGCCGGCGCGGTGAACCGCCGGTTCACGGGGCTGGCAAAGGGCGCGGATTTCACGAACTGCTCCAGCCGCGCGCGGGTCTCATTGTCCAGCCCGCCGTAGGGGTCCCACTCCGCGCCCTGCGGAATGCCCAGTTTCTGGCGCAGGCCGTCGATCTGCGTCGGGGTCATCAAGCCGGCGTGATTGTCCTTGTGACCGGCGAGCGGCAGGCCATAGCCCTTGATGGTGTAGGCGATGAACAGACGGGGCTTGTCGCACCCTTCCGCTTCGGCGAAGGCCTCCAGAATGGTCTCGATGCAGTGGCCGCCAAGGCCCGTCATCAGGCTCGCCAGTTCCTCATCGCTGTAGGAGAGGAGCAGCGCCTTGACGCCCGGCTGATGGCCGATGTCGGCAAGGAGGCGCGCCCGCCATGCCGCGCCGCCCTGATAGGTGAGGGCGGAGTAGTCCGCGTTCGGGCAGTTGTCGATCCACTCGCGCAGATGCTCGCCGCCGGGACGGGCGAACGCTTCGCGCTGGCGGCGGCCGTATTTCAGCGTCACCACTTCCCAGCCCATCGAGGCGAAAATGCCGTCGAACTGGCGGAACATGCGGTCCTTGGTGGTGGCGTCCAGGCTCTGCCGGTTGTAGTCCACGATCCACCAGGTGTTGCGGATGTCGTGCTTGTAGGCCTCGATCAAGGCCTCGTAGATGTTGCCTTCATCCAGTTCCGCGTCGCCAAGGAGCGCGATCATGCGCCCGCGCCGGTCCGCGTCGAACCAGCCGTGGTCGGTGAGATAGTCCTGCACCAGCGCGGAGAAGGCGGTGATGGCAACGCCCAGACCGACGGAGCCGGTGGAGAAGTCCACGTCGTCCTTGTCCTTGGTGCGGGACGGGTAGCTCTGCGCGCCGCCGAAGGCGCGGAACTGCTCCAGCTGTTCCCGGCTCTGGCGGCCGAACAGATACTGGATGGCGTGGAACACCGGGCTGGCATGGGGCTTCACCGCCACCCGGTCCTCGGGACGCAGCGCCGCGAAGTAGAGCGCCGTCATCAGCGTGGTGATGGAGGCGGACGACGCCTGATGCCCGCCGATCTTGATGCCGCCCCGGCTCTCGCGGATGTGGTTGGCGTGGTGAATCGTCCACGAAGCCAGCCACAGCACGCGCTGCTCCAGCTGGCTGAGGAGGTGGATCGTCTCCTTGTCCGGCCGCTGCTGGCCGTTGCTGCTGTCGATCGTCTTGCTTGCCAGCATATGGCCCATTCCCATCCGTAGGCGTTGCAGATGCTGGCGGCAATTATACGCCTTGGCGGGCGCCGTTTCCAACCAAACCATGGCGCGAAACACGGCCTAAAGAGCAGAAAATGCTATGATATAGAGAGTTCAAGCGATAAAAGCGCGTCATGCTTGACCGTATCGATCTTGCCATCCTCCGCGTCCTGCAAAGCAACGGGCGCATCTCCAACGTGGAACTTGCGGAAAAGGTTGGGTTATCGCCCACGCCCTGCCTGCGCCGGCTGCGGCGCCTGGAGGAGCAGGGAATCATCCGCCAGTACACCTGCCTGCTGGATCAGGAGGCCATCGGCTATCCGGTCAACTGTTTCGTCTCCGTCTCGCTCCACTCCAAGGCCGACAAGCAGATCGAAGTGTTCCAGCGCGCCATCCTGCGGGCCCCGCAGGTGATGGAGTGCTACCTGATGACCGGTACAAACGATTTCCTGCTGCGTGTCGTTGCAAAGGACCTGCGCGATTATGAGCGCTTCCTCTCCGAGACGCTGACACGCATCGAGGGCATCAAGGAGATCAACACCAGCTTCGCGCTGAGCCAGCTCGTGCGCCGGTCCGAACTGCCGATCTAGCCGCACCTGCAAACCTCACCTTTGCGCCACTTGGCCCCGGCTCGGCCGGTCTGCTAATCGCCCCGGAACGTTGTGTAACTTTCAGGGTTTTCAGGGGAGCGTGGCGATGGGGGCGAGGAGAGCCGCAGGCGGGTGGACGGCAAGGGCGCTGGCGTTGGGCGTTGCGCCGTTTGTCCTCGTGTCCGGGGCAGCGCTGGCGGAAGACGCCGGGCCGGACATCACCGTTCTCGCCGAGCCGCTGCCGGCGTCGCCGGGCAGCCGGAGCTACAGCGTGGAGCTGCTCTCCCGCGAGGATCTGCTGCGCGAAGGGGCGGGCCGGCTTGACGATGTGCTCCGCCAGTCCGCCGGGTTTCAGCTGTTCCGCCGGTCGGACAGCCGCACGACCCATCCCACCTCGCAGGGGCCGACGCTGCGCGCGCTCGGCGGCAACGCGGCAGGCCGGGCGCTGGTGCTGCTGGACGGCGTGCCGCAGGAAGACCCCTTCGGCGGCTGGGTGCCGTGGGCGGCGCTGTCGGCGGAGCGTCTCGGCCATGTCCGCATCACCCGGGGCGGCGGCGCGGGCGCGTTCGGTGCCGGCGCGCTGGCCGGCACGATCGAACTGTTCAGCCAGCCGCTGGAGCCGCGCGTTCTGGGCAGCGCCCGCGCGGAATACGGCTCGCGCGACAGCTGGCTTGTGGCCAGTTCCGTGCAGGCGCCGCTTGGTGCGGGCGTCTTCAGCCTCGCGGGCCAGGTGGAGGAGAGCGACGGTTTCTACCTCGTGCCGAAGGCGCAGCGCGGCCCCGTCGACAGGCGGGCGAGCACCCAGGCCTGGCATGTGGAGGCGCGCGGCGCGGTGCCCCTGGGCGAGAGTGTCGAGCTGAACATGCGCGTGCTCGGGTTTCAGGACAAACACCTGAACGGCCTCGACCCTGCCCCCAACAACACCGATGGCGTGGATGCCAGTGTCCGCCTCGTCTCGCGCGGCGACTGGGCGTGGGACGTGGTGGCCTATGCCAAGGTGCGCCAGTTCGACAGCGGCTTTGCCTCAGTGCAGCAGGGGCGCACGGTGGTGGCGCCGTCCCTCGATCAGTACGACGTGCCGGCGACCGGCCTTGGCGGCAAGGCGGAGGTACGCCCGCCCATGCCGGACGGGCACATGCTCCAGCTGGGGGTGGATCTGCGCCGGAACACCGGCAAGACCAAGGAATACTTCCGCTACATGGAGGGCGCGTTCACCCGCCATCGCGAGGCCGGGGGCGACGCGCTGGTCGCGGGTGCCTATCTCGAGCACAGCTGGGAGGCGAGCGAGTCCGTCACCCTGACTGGCGGCGCGCGTCTCGACTACTGGCGCCAGTCCGATGGCCGCCGGGAGGAGCGGGATCTGGCCGATCAGGCGGTCCTGCTGCGGCGGGACTTCGCCGCGCGCAGCGACTGGCAGGCGAGCGGCCGGGTGGGCGCAAGCTGGAAGCCGTGGCAGGCCGTCGAGCTGCGCGCTGCCGCCTACACCGGTTTTCGGATGCCAACCCTCAACGAGCTCTACCGGCCTTTCCGCGTGGGCAATGACATCACGGAGGCCAACCCCGCGCTTGATCCCGAGCGGCTGAGGGGCGTGGAGGTCGGTCTGCGCTATCAGCCCATCGAGGCGGCAGGCTTCGACATCACCCTGTTCCGCAACACGGTGCGCGATGCGGTGGGCAACGTGACCGTGGGGTTCGGCCCCGGCACCTTCCCGACCGCCGGGTTCGTGCCCGCGGGCGGCGTGCTGCGCCTGCGGCAGAACATCGACAAGGCGCGCAGCCAGGGCATCGAGGCGCGCGGTCACCTGACGTTCGGCAACTGGCGGGCCGAGGCGAGCTACGCCTTCACCGACGCCAAGGTGCGCCGGTTCGAGGACGCGCCCGAACTCGAAGGGACGCGTCTTGCCCAGTCGCCGCGCCACATGGCGTCCGCCGGGCTCTCCTACACGGAGCAGGACCGCTGGGGGATCGCCGCGTCGGGCCAGTACATGGGCAAGGTGTTCGAGGATGACCTCAATTCCCGCAGCCTCTCCGACAGCTTCACGGTGGACGGCGCGGCTTGGGTGATGCTGAATCCGGCGCTGAGGCTGGAGCTGCGCGGGCAGAACCTGTTCGATGCGACGGTGGAAGCGGGCAAGTCCGCCGATGGCATCCTCACGCTTGCAGCGCCGCGGACGGTCTGGGTTGGACTTTCCTGGATGTTCGGGCAGCGCAAGGGAGACGGGCGGGCTTCAATTCAACGCGGCTAGCGGCCCGCCTGGGGGTCGCCGGATCGCTCCGTCAGCTCGATTTCCATCGACAGCGCCATCAATTCGAAGATGCGCACCAGCCGTTCCTTCTCCACGCGGGGAAGGTTGCTGAGGGCGTTCCAGATCCGCAAGACGTAGTCCGCTTCTTCCTTGCCGGTATGCTTTGGGACGGGAAGTGGGATGACATTGTCCATGAAGGGCCTCAGTGCAAAGTTCTGACGACCGAACAAAACTCAACACCGTTGCGATACCATGCGAATCAACCAAAGAGTTGTATTCAGCAACAAAACTTTAGGTTTGGTTGCGCCCTTCGTCCACCATCAAAAGTATTACGCCCCCCATGCGGCCGTCGGGATTCCGTAGGGTAAGGCGAACGGACCATCCTGTTTCCAGCACGGTATGGCTTTTGTGCCACAGTGTCCGCAAAGAAACTTCCTAAAAATGGTATACGACCGGAAGTTGCATGGCGGGTTGCCAATTTTGCGCGAAGCGCCGCTGTTTCGCTCAAATGTGGTTGCGCTGCCAGCGTATTTCACGTTTTGCGGGTAAAGCAACAGTATTGGGGCCCATGCCCGAGTGCAGTCATCCAGAAGCGCAATGCAACCAATAGTAGATAAATCGCTTATATTTCAGCAACTTGCCGCTCTGAATTTATCTTTGAAGTTGCAAAAGTCTCCCCACATAGTGCCCGGCAGGCAGGAGAGAGCACAACGCGGTTGGCAGTGCCTTCAGAACAAGAAGAAAGGATAAAACATGAAGACCAAACGGGCACGGGAGACTGAGTTGAAGCTGGATCGCGAGGTCGCGGCGCGGGTCCGGGCGCAGCGGCTGGCCAGCGGTCTGACCCAGACCGAGCTGGGCAAGCGGATTGGCGTCACCTTCCAGCAGATCCAGAAATACGAAAACGGCTCGAACCGCCTGACCGCGGGCAAGCTCATCATCCTCGCGGAAATCCTCGGTGTGTCGGTGGAGCAGTTCCTGGTGGAAGGCGCCGCCAACCCGCGCACCCAGCCCGTGCCGGCAATGCAGGCGCTGACGCCGGAGCCGCAGGGCAGCACGCGCTCCCTGCACCGGGAAGTGCTCGATCTGGTGCGCGCCTTTGCCCGCATTGAAGATCCGCGCACCCGCAAGCACATCCTCACGCTTATCAAGCATCTGGGCGCGACGGTGGCCGAGCGCTCCGAGGACGGCGAGACGGAAGCCGCCTGAAACAGGACTGCCGATTGTTTTCTCGCCTCGTGCAGGGGGAGCCGTTCTTCCCCCGCATGAGGCGGAAGAAATTGCGCCGCCCTAGTCCAGCGGCAACCCCTCGTAGGCCTTGATGTGCTCCAGCACGATGTTGGAGCGCATGGTTTGCAGCCCCGGCAGGGTCATCAGCTTCTGGTTGATGAAGGCTGAGAAGGCCTCCAGATCCGGCACCACCACCTTGAGCTGATAGTCGTAGTCGCCTGTCACCATCAGGCATTCCACCACCTCCGGCATGGCGAGAATGGCGCGCCGGGTGGGTTCCACCGTTGCCTCCGCCTGCCGTTCGAGCGTGAGGTGGACCAGCGCCGTCAGGCCCAGCCCGATCTTCTTCTGGTCGAGGATGGTGGTGTAGCCGCGCACCACGCCCAGCGCTTCCAGCCGTTGCAGCCGCCGCGCGCACTGGGACGGCGAAAGATTCACCGTCTCCGACAATTCCACGTGGCTGAGGCGCGACTCCCGCTGCAGGGCGCGCAGCAGCTTCCAGTCGTATGAGTCCAGGTTCTCCGCCATAAACAGGCATCTGGCCTTTGATTGATGCGTAAATCTTGCATGGACGGGCGTTCGGGTAAAGCGGAATGCGAGGACACCGCGCGCCCCTTCGCGCCATACTTGCCCCCATAATCCGTCAAGGAGGGGAGGAAGACACCATGGCGCAGGCGCAAAAGGCTCTGGCTCGGGAAGTCCATAATCCGGCCGTCTCGGTGGATTGGGAACGGGTGGCCTACCTCCTGCATGTCTCGCGCCAGATGGACGAGGTGGAGGAGACCCGGCTGGTCCCGGAGAAGCAGGTGCTTTACCAATTCTCCGCCCGCGGCCATGACCTGGCCCAGATCCTGCTCGGCAGCCAGCTGACCCACCGTCACGACGCGGTGTGCGGCTATTACCGGTCCCGCCCGGCTCTGCTCGCCATCGGCGTGCCGCTGGAGGAGGCGCTGGCCGGTCCGCTGGCCCGCGACGGCGGCTACAGCAGCGGGCGGGATATCGGGGTCGTCTTCAACTATCCCAACCCCAACGGCCCCAGCGCGCTGCCGATGTGCGGCGGCGTCGGTACCCAATACACCCCGTCGACCGGCTGGGCGCAGGCCATCGAGTACCGCCGCACGGTGCTGGGCGAGACGGACTATGAGGGAGCCATCGCCGTGGCGCTGGGCGGCGACGGCTCGGTTGCGTCCAACGGCTTCTGGTCCGCGCTCACCATCGCCACCACGCAGAAGCTGCCGGTGCTGTTCTACATCGAGGACAACGGCTTCGGCATTTCCGTCCGCTCCCATGTGCAGACGCCGGGCGGCAACATCGCCGCGAACCTCGCCTCCTTCGGTGGCCTGAAAATTCTGGAGGGCGACGGCACGGACCCGGAGGAGGCCGCCCGCCTCACCGAGGAAGCGGTGCGCTTCGTGCGCGAGGAACGCGCGCCCCTGCTGCTCCGCCTGCGCGTGCCGCGCCTGTGCGGCCACTCGGCGCAGGACACGCAAGGCTATAAGTCGGAGGCGGAAATCGCCGCGGAAAAGGCCCGCGATCCGCTGCCCCGGCTCCAGAATTTTCTTGTGCCGGCCGTGTTCACGGCGGGCGCGTGGGACGCCATCCGGCAGCGTGCCGCCGACGATGTGGCGGCGGCGCTCGAGCGCGCCCTTGCCCGTCCGCAGCCGGACCCGTCCACGCTCACCCGCCACGTGTTCAGCGAAGCCGCCAGCCATGGCGTCCAGGCCGTGCAGACCAAGGGCGGGCTGGCGGCCGAAGGCCATGTGCTCCCCAAAGGCAGCGCCACGCCCCGGCCGTCCGGGCCGCGCATCAACATGGCCGCCGCCATCCGCCGCACGCTGGAGCATGAGCTTGCCGTCAATCCCCGGATGGTGCTGTTCGGCGAGGACGTGGGCCCCAAGGGCGGCGTCCACTCGGTCAGCCAGGGGCTGCAGGCCCGGTTTGGCGAAGCGCGGGTGTTCGACACCAGCCTGTCGGAGGAAGGCATCATCGGCCGGGCCGTCGGCATGGCGCTGGCGGGGCTGATGCCGGTGCCGGAAATCCAGTTCCGCAAATATGCCGACCCCGCTGTCGAACAGCTCAACGATTGCGGCACCATTCGCTGGCGCACCCGCAACCGCTTCGCCGCGCCCATGGTCGTGCGGATGCCCGGCGGTTTCTTCAAGTGCGGCGACCCGTGGCACAGCCAGACCAACGAGGTGCAGTTCGTCCATGCCATCGGCTGGCACGTGGCGGTGCCCTCAAACGCGGAGGATGCGGTCGGCCTTCTGCGCGCCGCCCTGCGCGGCAACGATCCGGTCATCTTCTTCGAGCACCGCGCCATGCTGGACCACGGCTGGGCGCGCCGCCCCTATCCGGGCGACGACTATGTTCTGCCTTTCGGCAAGGCAAGGACCGTGCGCGAGGGGCGGGACATCACGGTGGTCACCTGGGGCGCGATGGTCGAGCGCTGCGAGCAGGCGGCGGACCTGGCGGCGAAGGAGTCGGGCCGCAGCGTGGAGGTGATCGACCTTCGCACCCTCAGCCCCTGGGACAGCGAGGCGGTGCTGGAGTCCGTCCGTCGCACCCACCGCTGCCTCGTGGTGCACGAGGACAACGGCACCGCCGGGTTCGGTGCGGAGATCCTCGCCGTGGTGGGGCGGGAGTGCTTCCTCGATCTGGACGCGCCGCTGGAGCGGTTGACGATGCCGGACATTCCGAGCCCGCACAATCCGATCCTCCTCGAAGCCGCCGTGCCGAGCCCGGAGCGCATCGCGGCCAGGATCGACGAGATGGTGCGTTTCTGAGGGACTGGGTGGGGGAGAACGACATCATGTCTGGAACCAGCACGGAAATCCTTGCGCCCTCCGACCAGCCGGACGGCACGCGCATGACGCTGATCCGCTGGCTGAAAGGCGCCGGCGACGCGGTTGCGCAAGACGAGCCCATTGCGGAACTTGAGACCGACAAGGTGACGCTGGAGGTTGTGGCACCCGCCGCCGGTGTCCTCTCGGAGATCTCGGTGCAGGCGGGCGAGGCGGTGGGCTCCGGCCAGCGCCTCGGCCTCATCCGCATCGTCGGCATCGACACCCGCGTCGAAACCCATGCGGGCGAGGATGCGGGCGCGGCGGACATGGATGTGCCCGCTGCCGATGATCCCGCCCGCCTGGAGGAGTCCGGCACGGCCTACGGCGAGGCGGGCGAGACCCGCCTCAGCCCTTCGGTGCGCCGTCTGGTGCGGCAGCACCAGCTCAATCCGGCGCTGATCCCCGGCTCCGGCCGGGGCGGCCGCATCACGCGGGAGGATGTGCTTGCCTTCCTCGACCGTCAGCCGAAAGCCGCGCCGGAGGATACCGCGTTCCGGCAGGCGGCCTCCGTGCAGAGCGCGTTCACGGCAGCCCCCAGTGGTGCGGCCCCCAGTGGTGCGCCGGTTTCCACCACGCCGGGAGGAAGCACCATCATTCCCCACGATTCCATGCGCCGCGCCATTGCCGAGCACATGGTCCGCTCTGTCGCCACCGCGCCGCATGTGACGGCGCTGTTCGAGGTGGACCTGACCCGGGTGCTGGCGGACCGGGCCCGGCGGCGCGCGGAATTCCAGCAACAGGGGGTGGACCTGACGTTCACCGCCTATTTCATCGCGGCCTCCGTCGCTGCCATGCGCGCGGTCCCTCAGGTGAACAGTCGCTTCCACGACCACGGGCTGGAGATTTTCTCCGACATCAACATCGGCATCGGCACGGCGCTGGAGGACAAGGGGTTGATCGTGCCCGTCGTTCACAAGGCGCAGGATCTGAGCCTGCTCGGCATTGCCCGGCGGCTCGAGGACATCAAGCAGCGCGCCCGCGCGAACGGCCTCAAGCCCGCCGATGTGCAGGGCGGCACCTTCACCATTTCGAACCACGGCACCAGCGGCAGCCTGATCGCCGCGCCCATCATCATCAACCAGCCCCAGTCCGCCATTCTGGGCATCGGCAAGCTGGAAAAGCGGGTTGTGGTCCGCGAGATCGACGGCTCGGACGCCATGGTCATCCGGCCCATGGCCTATGTCTCGCTCACCATCGACCACCGCGTGATCGACGGTTTCCAGACCAACAAGTGGCTCTCGACGTTCGTGCACACGCTTGAGAACTGGACTGAATGATCTTGCCAGGTTCGGGGGCTGACTCTCCGCCGCGTGCGAAAGGTCGGGCGTTGTGCCCGCGAGGCAACGGGGCGTCAGCTCTCATTGAGGATCGGCAGGCTGTAGGACTGTTTGACTTCCGTCAGCACCATGGACGAGCGGATTTCGGAAATGCCCGGCAGCTTGGAGAGGTGGTTGTAGAAGAACCGCTCGTAGGCCTTGATGTCGCGGGTGACGATGCGGAGGATGAAGTCCACCTCGCCCAGCAGGACGTGGCAGTCCTGAACTTCGGGAAAGCGCTGCACGGCTTCGGTGAATTCGGCGATCTGGGCGCGGCCCTGCGCGGTCAGCTTCACCTGCACGAACACCATGGCGTCGAACCCCATCACCTCACGGTCAAGGATGGCGACGCGCCGCTTGATGGCCCCTGCCTTTTCAAGGCGTTGGATGCGCCGCCAGCATGGGGCGTGGGACAGGCCCACATGGTCTGCGATTTGCGCGACCGACAGGCTGCCGTCCTCCTGCATGATGTGCAGAATGCGCCTGTCGATGGGGTCCAGCTTGTCGAGCATATAATCTTCTTTTTCTTGCTTCGAAGTGAAGAAAATATGCTTTTTATGTCTGTTCGACAACAGACATCGCAATGGAATTCAGCGCTGCCCGGCCGTATTATAGCGCCACTGGAAGGCCGGGCGGCACCTTGAAAAGCGTCGGGGAGGGCGCTGTGCCGCCCGGACCCCAGTCTCAAAAAAGCTTCATGGAGTGTGTCAATGACGGTCTTCTCCGCCGCGGATTTCAGCGATCACGAACAGGTGGTGTTTGTTCGGGACGCTGAGACGGGTCTCAAGGCGATTATCGCTCTTCACTCGACCGCACTTGGTCCGGCTGCCGGTGGCTGCCGGATGTGGCGCTATGCCAGCGAGGAGGAGGCCCTTCGCGACGCGCTTCGTCTGTCCCGGGGCATGTCCCTGAAGAACGCCATGGCCGATCTGGCGCTGGGCGGCGGCAAGTCGGTGATCATGGCGCCGGAGGGCAGCTATGATCGCCCGGCGCTGCTGCGCGCCTTTGGCCGCGCGGTGAACAGCCTGGGCGGCCGCTACATCACCGCCGAGGACGTGGGCACGAGCGTTGCCGACATGCTGGTCATTCGCCAGGAGACCGCCCATGTGAGCGGCCTCAACTCCGAGCCCGGCAAGGGCGGCGACCCCAGCCCCTACACGGCGCTCGGCGTCTATTCCGGCATCAAGGCCTCCGTGCGCCACAAGCTGGGCAAGGACTCGCTTGCGGGCCTGACCATTGCCGTGCAGGGCCTCGGCAATGTGGGCCGTCACCTGTGCACCATGCTGCACCGGGACGGGGCCAAACTGATCGTGACCGACATCGCGCAGGACCGGGTCAAGTCGGCGGTTGACGCCTGGGGCGCGAAGGCGGTGGGTCTGGATGAAATTCTCTCGGTGGAAGCGGACGTGCTGGCGCCCTGCGCGCTGGGCGCGGTGCTGAACGCCCAGACCATCGACACGCTGAACGTGCCGGTGGTGGCGGGCGCTGCCAACAATCAGCTGGCCACCGCCGAGGACGGCGAGCGTCTGCGCCAGCGCGGCATCCTCTATGCGCCGGACTACGTGATCAACGCGGGCGGCATCATTGCGGTGTCGCACGAAATTCTGAACCAGTTCGACGAGCCGACGGTCATCGCCAAGGTCGAGGCAATCGGTGCGCGGCTGGCCGGCATCTTCTCTCAGGCCGACAAGGAAGGGCAGTCCACCGCTGCGGTGGCCGACCGCCTTGCCGAGGAGAAGATCGCGGCGGCTCGCAAGAGCAGCACGGTGGCCTCCCGCGCCGCCTGATCGACTGACCCGTCCCGCGATCGGCGGCGGCTCCCAGCTGTCCAGGGGAAGCCGCAGAGCCGGGGATGACGAAGCGCCCATGCATCCTCTCCCGCCTTGCATGGGCGCGACGATCCAACCGAAGGGGAGCGCGGCCGCCGCGCTCCCCTTCGTGCATTCTGGCGCGGCGCCTGACCCCCTTCTTTTTTGCCGCCCGCGCGCTGGCCGGGTGCATCGGTCAAGCTGGTCGTGCGTTGATCGGGGAAAGGGCGGCCCGCGCCTCATGCAGCGGACCGGGCACGGGAGTACAGGACGGAGTAACAGGACGGAGTAGAGGACATGGCCCAGCGTCCCGAAACGATGATCTCGTCCGACATGGTCTGTTTTGTCATCCTCAAGGCGCGGGAGTATTTCGGCAAGGACGTGGTCACCATCCCCGATCCGGCCTCCAACGCCAGCGACGACGCCATGGCTTCGGTACTGGAGGATCATTCCGACGATCCCACCCAGATGCAGCTGGCCGAGTTCATTGACTCGCTCAACGACGACGAGAAGCTCGATCTGGTGGCGCTCGCCTGGCTGGGGCGCGGCGATGACACGGCCGACAACTGGGAGCGGCTGCGAACCGAGGCGCTGACCGCCCGCCACACCGCGACCACGGCCGAGTATCTTCTGGGTATGCCCATGCTTCCCGACTACCTGGAAGAGGGGCTGTCCCAGTTCGGCTTGTCGTGCACCGACTACGAGGCCGGGCGCCTTTAAGCCTGGTGCCAGTTCAGCGGACGCTCCGGCAGGGTCTTGTCGCCGCGCCCCAGGGAACCACTGCCGGCCCTGAACGTTCCGCAGTGGAACCGACTGCCGTGCCCAGGCGTGGCACCGCTGGACATGGCAAACCGGGGGGAGGACCATGACAGTGGATGGCCACAGTTCCTTGCAGCCTTCGCAGCGTGCGCCCGCCGAAGAGAGCGAATTGCTCGATCTGGCGCATGCGCTTCTAGTGGTGGCGAGGGAGAAGCCTGACAGCGCGCTGCCGGAAGGCTTGAAGCTGGCGCTGGAGCGGGTCTGCCGTATGCGTCAGCCCAACCTGTCGGCAGAGCTGCTGGATCGCATCCGGCCGATCCTGCGCCAGATGAGCTGATCGGGGCCAGATGAGCTGATCGGGGCCAGATGAGCTGATCGGGGGATGAGCTGATCGGGCGCCGATCCGGGGGATTATTCGTTCAGCGCAGAGCAGGCGGGGCGGCTCCTGAGAGCGCGTCCACGGCGGTTGCGCTGCGTTCCGGTTCATCCGCGCCACAAGGTTCACCGATACGGTACGCGCCGGGGAACGCCAGCTAAGTCAAAGCGTTTCGTTGATTATACGGTCCCGATCGGAACGCCGGCACGGTGCCGGCCAGGCAAGGGGAGACCTGGATATGACGTGGCTGCTCATCATAATCATTGGCGGTATTCTCGGCTGGCTGGCCAGTAAGGTCATGGGCACGGACGCCCAGCAAGGCGTGATCCTCAACGTGGTCGTTGGCATCGTGGGTGCGCTTCTTGCAGGTCTGCTGCTCTCGCCATTGCTCGGGATTCCCCCGATCACATCCGGTAATTTTTCCATCGGCGCCCTGCTGATCTCGTTTGTGGGCGCGATCATCCTGCTGGCAATCGTCAATTTCTTCCGCCGCGGCCGGGTACGCTAGGTCTCCGGCCGCCCGGAGGCGAGCTTCCGGGCGTGGCCTGAAACGTTGCAACTGCCGCTGTCTGCCCCTGCCGGCCCACCGGCGCGGCGCAGGCGGCGGCTTCGTTTGTTTGTCTCCCGTGCCTTTTCCCCTGTGCCTTATCCATGGTTTGACAGGGGTCCGCCTGACCTCCCTTGGCCCCTCCCGCACACCTGCTGGCGGCCTGCGTTCCGCCGCGCCATGCCGGCGGTCCGGCGAGAAAACGAGGCGTTGCCGCAACTGCGGGCTGGCGAGGCGAGGCGGAACGCGGCTAGTCTTGCCCGGTCGAGGGAAGGTGGGCCTCACGGCACGTGCGGTCGGCCTTGCGCCCTGAGTTCGGGAGCAAGCCATGGAAACCATTACTATTTCTCTTGTGCTGCTGCTGGCGGTCGTGATCAGTGGCATTCTGGCCCGCCTGTCTCCGATCCCGCTGCCCCTGCCGCTGGTGCAGATCGGCTTCGGTGCGCTCATCGCCGCAACGACCGGGGAGGCGGTCAGCCTCAACCCCGAGATCTTCTTCCTGCTGCTGTTGCCGCCGCTGCTGTTTCTCGATGGCTGGCGCATCCCCAAGGAGGAGTTGTTTCACGACAAGGGCACCATTCTGGAGCTGGCCTTCGGCCTTGTGATCTTCACCGTCGTCGGCATGGGGTTCTTCATCCACTGGATGATCCCGACGATGCCGCTCCCGGTGGCCTTCGCGCTGGCCGCCATCCTGTCGCCGACCGACCCGATCGCGGTGTCGTCCATCGCCGCGCGCGTGCCGATCCCGAAGCGGATGATGCACATTCTGGAAGGCGAGTCCCTGCTGAACGACGCGTCCGGCCTTGTGTGCATGCGCTTCGCCGTGGCGGCGGCGCTGACAGGCGGGTTCTCGCTGATGACGGCTGCGGGCACGTTCCTGTGGCTGGCGCTGGGCGGTATCGCCATCGGCGTGGGTGTGACCTGGAGCATCACCTACGCCAAGGGGTGGATCACCCGCCGCATCGGCGAGGACACCGGCGCGCAGATCCTCATCAGCCTGCTCATTCCCTTCGGCGCCTACCTGGCGGCGGAGCATCTGCACGCCTCGGGCATTCTGGCGGCTGTGGCGGCGGGCATCACCATGAGCTACGCCGAGAGCGGCGGTCAGGCGCTGGCGACCACCCGGGTGCGCCGCACCGCCGTGTGGGATACGGTGCAGTTCACGGTCAACGGCATCATCTTCGTGCTGCTGGGCGAGCAGCTGCCCAAGATCGCCAGCAGCGCCGCCGAGGTGGTGCGCGCGACGGGCCGGGACGAAGTGGCGTGGCTGGCGGTCTATGTGGTGGCCACCAACTTCGCGCTGGCCGTGCTGCGGTTTGGCTGGGTGTGGGCCTCGCTGCGGTTCACCATCTACCGGCGTCGCCTCAACGGCGGGCCGGGCGCGGTGGTCTCCTCCGCCCCCAGCTGGCGGCTGGTGGCCGCCATGTCGCTGGCGGGCGTGCGCGGCGCGATCACCCTGGCAGGCGTGATGACCCTGCCGCTGGTGATGCTCGACGGCTCACCGTTCCCGGCGCGGGACGTGGCGGTCTTTATCGCCGCTGGCGTGATTATCGTCTCGCTGGCCGCGTCCAGCATCGGCCTGCCTTTCCTGCTCAAGGGCCTCAAGCTGCCGCCGGAGCCCTCTCACCACAAGGAGGAGGAGCGGGCGCGGGCATTGGCGGCGGAGGCGGCGATCAAGGCGATCGAGCTGCGCCAGCACGCCATGAGCGCCGGGCTCAGCGACGTGGACCGGTATGTGGACGTCGCCGCTCAGGTCATGGACATTTACCGCAAGCGCATCGACCGCATGCAGCGGACGGCCGAGACGGCCGAGCTGGCCGAGGAGGTGCGCAAGGCCGAACAGGTGGAGCGCGAGCTGCGCCTCGCGGGCCTGCGCGCGGAACGGGAGGAACTGTACCGCCTCGCGCGAAACCGGCTGGTCTCCGAGGAAATCATCCGCAAGCTGGTGCGCGACATCGATCTGGCGGAGACGCGCCTGCTCGCCGGCTAGGGGCGGGCAGGCAGGACTAACGGATGGTCTGGGTGAGGGCGTCCGCCAGTTCCGCGGCCGAATAGGGCTTGAGGAGGGTGATGTACCGGCCAAGCCCCGCGCTGGCCGGTACCCCTTCGCCGCCGCTGGTGAAGATCAGGGGCAGTTCGGGACAGCGCTGCCGGGCCGTTCGCGCCAGATCGATCCCGGACGCGCCCGGCAGCTTGATATCGGTGAACAGCAGGTCAACGGGGGCCGTGTCCAGCGCCTTGATCGCGGAGGCGGCGCTGTCCGCCTCCACCACGGCATAGCCGAGTTCGGACAGCATCTCGGCGGTCCAGGCGCGGATCGTTGCTTCATCCTCCACCAGCAGGACCGTGCGCTCGGGGCGGCTCCGGGGCCTGGCGGGCGGGCGAGGCAGCGCCCGCTCCGTCTCCGGCCGGGGCGGCTGGGAGAGCATGGCGCGGATCTTCCGGGCCAGGGCTTCGCGGCTGTACGGCTTGGTCAGCAGGTCGACGCCCGGATCGAGCCGGCCATCGGGGACGATGACGTTCTCCGTGTAGCCGGACGTGAACAGAACCTTGATGCGGGGAAGCCGCTCCCGCGCGAGGCGGACAAGCTCCGGGCTGTGAAGCGGGCCGGGCAGGACCACATCCGTGAACAGAAGGTCGACCGGCGTGCCGTTGGCGAGGATGTTCAGGGCGCTGCGGGCATCGCTGGCCTGCAACACCCGGTAGCCAAGCTCCCGCAACAGCGCCACGGTGGTCTCGCGCACCTCGTCGTCGTCCTCGACCACGAGAATGGTCTCGGTGCCGCCCGGCACGGGGGCGGCGGCATTGTCCACCAGCACGTCCTCGCCCTGAAGCACGTACGGCAGGTACAGCCGCACCGTGGTGCCCTTGCCCACCGTGCTGTCGATCTTCACATGGCCGCCGGACTGCTTGACGAAGCCATGCACCATCGACAGGCCGAGCCCGGTGCCCTTGCCCGCAGACTTGGTGCTGAAGAACGGCTCGAACACCTGGTCGAGCAGTTCGGGCGCGATGCCGCTGCCGGTGTCGGTGACGCCAACCATCACATACCGGCCCGGCTTCACCTCGCCGTGGCGGCAGGTGTCGTCCTCGTCGAGAACGGCGTTGCGCGCCTCGATGAGGAGGCGGCCTTCGCCCTCCATGGCATCACGGGCATTGATGGCCAGGTTGAGCAGGGCGTTCTCGAACTGTCCGGGGTCGATCAGGGCGTTGCCCAGATCCTCCGCGATATCCAGCCTGATCTCGATCGCCTGACCCAGGGTACGGCGCAACATGTCATCCATGTTGAGAATGAGCCGGCCGACGTTGACCGCCTTGGCTTCCAGCGGCTGGCGGCGGCCGAAGGCCAACAGTTGCGCGGCCAGCCGGGAGCCGCGCGTCACGCCTTCGAGGGCGTTGGCGATGCGCCGCTCGGCCCGGGGGTTGCCGGAGACGGTGCTGGCCAGCAGCTGGAGGTTGCCGGAGATCACCTGAAGCAGGTTGTTGAAGTCATGGGCAATGCCGCCGGTCAGCCGGCCCAGCGCTTCGAGCTTTTGCGCATGGCGCAGGGCGGCTTCCGCCGCGGTCCGCTCCTCGGACTCCCGCTTCAGCCGCTCCAGGGCCTCGGCCAGTTCCGCCGTGCGCTGGGCAACGCGATGCTCCAGCGTCTCGTTCAGTTGCTGGAGTTCCCGTTCCGCACGCTTCTGCTCGGTGACGTCGTGGCCCTCGATGAACACGTGGGTGAGGGTGCCTTCGGCATCGCGGATGGGCTGGAAGATCACGTTGACGAACCGCGTCTCCGGCTGTTGACCCGGCGCGCGGGAGACCTCGACCGCCACGTCGCGGCCGATGTAGGCCTCGCCCCTGCGCATCACGTCCATCATCGTCTCCAGCCGCACGCCAAAGACGACATGCGGCAGGGCCTCGGGTACGGAGCGACCGATGAGATCATGGCAGGCGACAAGATCTTCGTAGGCGCGGTTGGCCAGTTCGTAGACGAGGTCATCGGCCCGCAGCAGGCACATGAAGCTGGGCGCCTGCTCGAACAGCAGCCGCAGCTGGTCGCGCTCCTGCGTCCGCAGCGCCATCTCGGAGGTCAGGCGCACATTGGCCTGATGGAGGGACTGGGCCGCCTGCTGACGTCGCCGCGCCGCCTCGCTCAACGTGGCCGCGCGGCGGCGCTCGGCCGCATGGGTTGCCGCGCTGGCAAGGGCGGCGGTGATCTTGCCCGCCAGCAGCCGGAGGAAGTGGAGATAGGCCTTGTCGGCGGCGCGATAGGGGTTGAGGCTGACGACGAGCGTGCCGACCGGGCGGTCCGCATCCCGGCTGGCAAGCGGCACCAGCGCGGCACGGGTGGGCAGTGCGCCGCAGGCGGCCGTGGGCCGGTTCGGCAGATCGCTGATGTCGATCACCTCCACGCCGCCGATGCGCCGCAGCCGCTCCAGGGTCCAGGGGACAGCGCAGGCTTTTGTCAACCGCTCCGGCGCCAGCGGATGGCCCGGGGTGAGGCCTGTGCAGCCCGCCAGCCGGGCCGGGCCGTCGCCGTCCAGCAGGTAAAGCAGGCTGAACGGAAGATCACGCGGGTGGTGGCGGAGCGTGGTCTCCACCGCCGCCACGACCGAGCGCTGATCATCCGCCAGGGCGAGGGCGGAACTCAGCTCCCACAGCAGCTTCATGCGCCGCTCGGAGATGATGCGATCGCTCTCGTCCTTGATGATGGTGAGGATGCCCTCGATCCGGCCGGACTCGCCGATGACGGGGGTGTAGGAAAGGGTGTGGTAGGTTTCCTCAAGCTGGCCCCCGCGATCGAGAAGCAGGGGACGATCCTCGTCCCAGGTGCCGACAAGCCCCTCCTCGATCTTGCGGATGCGGGCCTCGATCATCGGCCAGGCTTCGGGCCACACCTCCCGCGTGGGGCGACCCAGCGCCCACGGATGCCGGTGGCCGAGCAGCTGCCGGTAGGCATCGTTGTAGAGGAGGGTCCTTTCCGGCCCGTACATGAGGGACATGCAGAACCCGGATGTGAGCATCAGCCGGATGGTGACCTTGATGGCGTCGGGCCAGGTCTCGGGCGCGCCGATGGGGGAGGTGCTCCAGTCACAGGCGCGCATCTGCTGCGCCATTTCGCTTGTGCCGATAAAAATCGCGCTCGTGGGATATGACGCTCTGGAGACGGTCAAGTCAGCGCTCCGTCCGGCCGTGTATGGAGGGGTCCACGCTCAACACTCGAGAGACGGGCATACGACGGCAAGTGAACAGGTAATTTTTACCGGATAGGGAACACAGGCAAGACTGACGAAAACGCTAGTAAATAAGCAATACTTGAGCCCGGTGCCTGTCCCGCGAGGAAAGGCAGGACTGGCCAATCGCGCCTGGGATGAGGAAAAAGAACTCATTCCGCCTGAAGGAAAGAGTTCAGTTCCGAGAGAAGAATTTCCGGGATTTCCTCTTGTGGACTGTGCCCGCACGGAAGCGCGCGCCCCTTCACGTGCCGGGCCTTGGGTCGCCAGCTCCCCTCGACATCAAACAGCCTTCCGACGGTGCCGTAGGCGCCCCAAAGGACCAGCAGCGGCGATTCAATGAGGCGTCCAGCGTCCGCCGCATCATCCTCCAGGTCAATGCTCGCGGCGGCACGATAGTCCTCACAAATCGCGTGCCGGGTAGCCGGATCCCGATAGCAACGTCTGTACTCAGCCACCACACGCGGATCGAGCGCGCCTTCAACCTTTATCTGGCCGGCCAGATGGCGATCGAGGAAGTAGTCGGGATCAGCCGCGATGAGCCGCTCAGGTAAATCGTAAGGCTGGATCAGGAAGAACCACCAGAAATAGCGCGTCGCGAATTCGCGATTGGTCAGGGCGTACATCGTGGCAGTGGGGGCGATGTCGATCAGGACCATCCGATTGACACGTTCAGGGTGATCCAGCACCATCCGATGCGCAACGCGGGCGCCGCGATCATGGGCGACGACATCAAAACAATGGAAGCCAAGCTGCGTCATCACAGTGACCTGGTCTGCCGCCATGACGCGCTTGGAATAGGCCCGGTGTTCCGGGTCCCCAAACGGCTTGTCGCTGTCACCGTATCCCCGAAGGTCAGTGGCGACGACGGTAAACCGTTTTGCGAGTTCGGGTGCGACCTTGTGCCAGGTGAGGTGGGTTTGCGGGTGGCCATGCAGGAGCAGCAGGGGCGGCCCGGAGCCGCCGACGGCCGCTCTGATCCGTATTTCACCGGCGCTGATATCCTGCAGCTGAAAGCCGGGCATCAAGTCATTGTGCTCAGGATGGGCAGTCATGGCGTCGTTCAACTTTGAACCAGGGATTGCTGTTGAAATGCGCTTGTTCGAACCGGCGGATGCGATGGGCAAAGGTCAGCGTCTCGCCGATGCGATCAAGTCCCAGCATGAGGGCGCGCCGCAACGATTGATCGATTTCAAAACGTACGGAATGTCTGCCGGATTGAATGCGTTGCGCGTCGAGATCGACCGTCATGTGACCCGCGCCGTCGTCAAGACTCTCCATCAGGTCAGTCACTTGCGCTTGCGGCAGGGATACGAGGAGCAGTCCGTTATTCGCTGCATTGTCAGCGAAGATCGCGCCAAACGATGATCCTATGATGCCGCGGATGCCGTACTGCAACATGCCCCAGACTGCATGTTCGCGGGATGACCCGCAACCAAAATTGGCGCCGACAAGCAGGAAGCGGGTGTTCTCCATGCCGGGTCGGTTCAGGATGAACGAGGGGCGCGGGGCGCCGCTTTCGTCGAACCGCAGGTCGTGAAAAAGCCCGACGGCAAGCCCCGAACGGTCGATGCCCTTCAGAAATGATTTGGGCATGATGACATCGGTATCGATGTTGGCGGCGGGCAGGGCAGCAACCGGACCCGATACGCGAATGAACTTCTCCATTAGTCATCTACTCCTGTGGAAAACCGGCGCACATCGGTGAGCTTGCCGCTCACGGCTGCCGCGGCAACCATCGCAGGGCTCATCAGGTGCGTTCTGCCACCGACACCCTGACGCCCTTCAAAGTTGCGATTTGTGCTGGAGGCACATCGCTCCCCCGGTGCGAGGCTGTCGTCATTCATGGCGAGACAAAGCGAACAGCCCGATCGCCGCCATTCAAAACCGGCTTCGACAAACACGCGATCGAGCCCCTCGTCCTCGGCGGCCTTTCGTACCAGACTGCTTCCCGGTGCAATCATCGCCCGCACACCCGGCGCGACCTTGCGTCCTTTCAGGATTCTGGCCGCGTCGCGGAGGTCGGAAAGGCGGGCATTTGTGCAGGAGCCGATAAAGGCGCGATCAATCGTGATGTCCTGGAGCCTCGTGTTCGGCTTGAGTCCCATATAGTCGAGGGCGCGTGCGGCATCGGCGCGGCGATCGGCGGGCAGGGTTTCGGGATCGGGAACCCGATCGGTTATCGCAAGCGCCTGGTCCGGACTCGTTCCCCAGGTGACCATTGGCGGGATATCGCTCGCGTTAAATGTCCGTTCCTTGTCGAATGAGGCGTCAGGATCGCTCCGCAAGGTTCGCCATTGGGGGATGGCAAGGTTCAGCAGGTCGGCGGACGGTGCGCGTGGGCGCTGCGCGACATAGGCGATAACCTTTTCGTCAGGGGCCATCAGCGCGACACGCGCGCCGCATTCAACCGCCATGTTGCAGATCGTCATGCGCGCTTCGAGGTCCAGGGCGCTGATCGCTTCCCCCGCGAACTCGACCGCATGGCCGGAAGCTCCCGCAGCGCCGATCTGACGTATCACCTCCATGATCAGGTCTTTCGCGGTGATCCCCACGGCAAGGCGCCCATGGACCGTAATCCGCATGTTCTTCAAGCGGTGGTAGATGAGCGTCTGCGTCGCCAGCATGTGCTCGATGTCGGATGTGCCAATTCCGAAGCCCACGGCTCCGAAGGCGCCGTAGGTCGTGGAGTGGCTGTCACCCGCGGCGATGACCATGCCAGGAAGCACAAGGCCAAGCTCGGGCATGACCACATGCTCAATTCCCTGGCGGGGGTCGTACACATCCAGGATTTCGACCCCGAAATCACGGCCGTTCTCCAGGAAATATGCGATCTGCCGACGGGCGCCGTCATCGAGCCGGCCCGCTCCGGGGTCCGGGTGGGTCGAGTTCACATGGTCAACGACGCCAAGGGCGGCCTCCGGGCACCAGGGTTTCCGTGCCGCATGGCGAAGTCCCGTGAATGCCTGGGGGCTGGTGTATTCGTTGAGGACTGTCCTGTCGATATAGAGCAACAATCTTTCGCCGGGGCTGTTGGCTCCTTCGAAAGTCATGATGCGATGTGCGTCAATTATCTTGTCGTAGAGAGTTCTGGGCGCCGACATCGAGGACCTTTTCCTGCAGATTTGTCGGGCCGGATTTTCGGTAAAAGGTTGATATTAATCCAATGCTAGGACAGTATCAATTGATGCGACGGGGTATGCGACGGGCAGGTCTCATATGGACACCGTGTGGCTCGAAGATTTCATCAAGCTTGCGGAGGAAGGCAATTTCTCCCGGGCCGCCGAAGCCCGCAACCTGACCCAGCCAGCCTTCAGCCGCCGCATTCGTGCGCTCGAAGAGTGGGTGGGGGCGACTCTCGTGGACCGCGATACCCATCGCATTGAGCTGACCGAGGCGGGCCAGGCGTTCCGGGTGCTTGCGGAAGAAATCGTGCGTCGCCTGACACTGGGGCGGGACTACGTCCGCGAGATCGGCGGGACGATCAGTAATGAAATCCGTTTCGCATCGACGCATGTCCTGTCGTTGAACTTCTTTCCGTCCTGGCTCAGCGGCATCAGCGATGGGCGCGAAACCGGCACGATAACGCTGATTGCCGATAATATGGTGGCGTGTGAGCGCTTTATGCTCGAAGGCAAGGCTGACTTCCTTTTGTGCCATCATCACGCGGCAGCGGCGCATCGGCTTGATCCGGCTGGTTTTACATCCCTGAAGTTGGGAGAGGACATCCTGATGCCGGTGGCTGCTCCTTCCGAGGATGGCATGCCGCGCTACAGACTGCCGGGGCGTGCGGACCAGCCGCTTCCCTATCTGGAGTTTGAAGAAAAATCCGGCATGGGCCGCATTCTTCAGGCGGCTCAGGTGATCCCTGCGGGCTGCGCTTCGCTTCGGACCGTCTTTCGCTCCCACATGGCCGCCGTGCTGATGTCCATGGCCCGTGACGGGCGTGGCATTTGCTGGGCACCGCTCAGTGTGGTGCGTGCCGATCTGGAAAGTGGCCGCCTCGTTGCAGCGGGCGAGGACCACTGGAATGTCCCGCTCGAGATCAGGCTTTACAAGCCGATCGCGCGGAGAAGCCCGAGCGTGGAAGGCTTCTGGAGTATGGTCAAGAACTGCGTGCAGAAACAGGCGGAGAACTCTGCCATAACGTTGCCGTAACGGCGTAATAATATTACGCACACTCAGCCTACATGGCGAGAATAGTTTTATGTCTAACCGGCATTGGAACCGGTAATTACCTCACCGTAGATTTTCCCTGCCCTTGCACCAGCCGGATGGGAGGCTTGGCAGTGCCAAGGGGGGGGAGGAAACCGTGGAACAGGGTAAGACAAACGCGAGCGCCAACTTACTGGGAGGCGCATCTCTTGTAGCTGTGGCGCTCTGTGTGACGTTTGCAGGCCCTGCGCGTGCGCAGGATGTGGCCGAAGTCAACGACAGTTCACAGGTCCATGATGACAACATGGTTGTGGTGACGGGGTCGCGCATTGGCCGGTCTGCTCTTGATTTGCCGACTCCAGTTGGCGTCGTTACCGCGGACGCTCTCGCAAACAATAATGCGCAGTTCGATATCGGCCGCGCCCTCGCGCAACAACCTGCGATCGGCTTTTCAGGCAGCATGCAGCAAAGCCAGCAGGGAGGGGCCTCGGGCTCGCGCGGCGAAACCAGTGGCGGTTTGGCTGCGGTGGACTTGCGAAGCCTGGGCGCCAACCGCACGCTCGTGCTGGTGAATGGCAAGCGCCGCGTGGCCGGTACGACGGACAGTACAGCGATCGACCTGAACTCGATCAACCCCAACCTCATTGAACGGATCGAGGTCATCACCGGCGGCGCTTCGGCGATCTATGGCTCGGACGCTGTATCCGGTGTGGTCAACATCATTCTCAAAGAAGATTATGACGGGGTCCGTTTCTCCTTCAACGGCTCCCAGCCCACGCGCGGATCTGAAGGTTTTACCTATGGCGGCAGCCTGCTGGCCGGGACGAAGTTCGCCGGAGGGCGCGGGCATGTCTTGATTGCTGCGGACTACACCGACGTCCGGGAGATTACACCGCGACAGGCCGACATGAAGAATTACGTCGCGATGTTGAATCCGGCGGACACCGGGCCGAACGACGGTATTCCTGACATGATTGTGGTGCCAGGGGGCGAATCTCTTCGCTTTTCGGGTTATGGCGTTGTCGGGTTCAACAATGACACGGGCGGTCTTGGACGGCACGTGTTTAATGACGACGGCTCGGTTCGTCCTTACCCGACCGCGAGCCTGACCGACGGTGCTCTGTTTGGCATCTACGAGAATTGTGGCCCGGCGTGCTTCCGTTACGATGATTCGATATCGATTGTTCCCGATATCGAGCGCTATAACCTGAATCTGAGCACGTACTACGATTTTAGCGACAATATTCGCGGCTATTTCTCGGTCGATTACAACGATACATCCAGCTTGGGTCGTGGCCAGCCTGTGATCCAGGCGGCGAGGCCGATCAGTGTGGCCGAAAATGCCTTTCTCAACGAGGATTTCCGTGCGGCCCTTCTCGGCGCCGGGGTCACGACGGTGCGGCTCGATCGCCTCTACACGGACCTTGGACTGCGCTACAGCCGGGTGGATCGCGACAGCCTTTCCTTTGCCGGCGGGTTCAAGGGGACGATCGAAACAGGATTTTCGGACCTCAACTTCGATATCTACGGAACGTACGGCCGCACGAAGGCAAAGTTCACCGGCTACAATCGCTTGCTTGTCGGGAATTTGAGCGCTGCCCTCGATGCCGTTATCGATCCCGCCACCGGGGTGCCTGCGTGCCGTATGGATGTCCCGGCCTTGCAGCCGCCGGGCTACGATCCGCCGAAAATCGTGGGCGGTGTGCCGTGCGCTCCGTTCAATCCCTTTGGTTCGACCGCAAGTTCCCAGGCGGCGCGCGACTTCGTGACGGCAACGACCGTCTCCAGAGCTTTCATACGCCAGGCGACGGCAGGTTTTTCGCTCGCAGGCGACACCGGGAAGGTTCTCACCATGCCAGGGGGAGGTGCCGTCGGTTTCGCGCTTGGCGCCGAATACCGCAAGGAACGTAACGGCCGCACAACTGACCCCCTTGTCAAGGAGGGCCTCACCAATCAAGCCCCGACCCAGGACTACAAAGGCGGCTATCATGTTACGGAATTCTTCGGAGAGCTGAGTGTCCCCTTATTGACGGATATGCCCTTCGCAAAACTGTTGTCCGTCGAGGGCGCTGTCCGTCATGCGGACTACAGCCACGCCGGCACGGCAACATCCTGGAAGGCGGGTGGGGTCTGGGAGCCTGCGGACGGGTTCCGGCTTCGAGCGACACTGGGTCGGGCGATCCGCGCACCGAACATCTTCGAGGCATTCCGGCCAGCCGAAGGGCAAACGACAAATGTCGACGATCCCTGCTCGGAAACCAACATCAAGGAAAACCCGCACCGCGCTGCCAACTGTGCCGCACTTGGACGGCCCGACGGCTTCGTGCCCCTGAATGGAGGGATCGGCGTACCGTTTGTCGTGTCCGGCAACGAAAATCTGAAGCCCGAGGTTTCGGATAGCTGGACGGCGGGCTTTGTGTTCTCGCCGGACTTTCTGCCCGGTCTTCAGCTCTCGATTGACTGGTTCGACATCAAGATCAAGGATGCGATCAGTTTCCTGAGCCCTCAGCAGATTGCGGAAAACTGCGTTGACCGCGCGGATGGCCCGGATACAGATCTTTGCAATCTGATTGCGCGTGAGACAAATCCGGCCAGTCCGAACTATTTCGGAATTAAAACCGGAAACAGCACCTACGTGAATACGTCCAAGTTGAAGACGTCCGGATTGGATGTTCAGCTTTTCTATGCTCTGCCAGTCGCGGGTGGCCGCCTGTCTGCAAACGTCGCGTTCACCTATCTGCACCGCCTTCGGACATATACGTTCCAGGCGCGGCCGGACCTGTATACCGTTCTGGAGGGGTTCTACGGTTATCCCAGATACAAGGGGGTCATGGGGCTCTCCTTCAGCAAAGGCCCCCTGACGATCGGGTGGCAGGGCCGTTATCAGTCAAGTCAATCGCTGACGGATATTTCGCCCGGGATCAGCAGCGAACTTATCTCGCATCGTAAAACGGGTTCTCGGTTCTACAACGACATCTCCGCATCGTATGTCCTGGCGATGACTGGCCAACGGGAAGCCAAATTCTCCTTTGGTGTCCAGAACCTCTTCAACGAAATACTGCCCACTATGGAGTCGGTCCAGGTGATCGATGCTTCGGGTGGAGGTTTTGACCAGTTTGGTCCCATTATCAGGCTCGGGGTGGAAGTTAGCTTCTGATTTCCCTTGGGGTTTTTTGTGGCTCGGGCGCAGGCGTGAGCCTCAAAAGGTGCGTACAAACCACACGAAGGATCCGGGCAGGAGACGCACATTGACTGCCGAAACACATCGCCTTGCCCGCCAGAGGGGGCTTCTGGGGGTCGTCGAACGCGTAGGTAATTACCTGCCTGATCCGACGATGATTTTCATCTATTTGATTGCGGCGCTGATGTTGTTGTCAACGCTCGCAGCGGCTTTGGAGTGGAGTGCCTCCATTCCGTTCAGGGGAGGCAGCGTTCCCCCGAACGCTGACCTCGCGAATGGAGTGCTGACCTACCGGGCACAGAACCTCTTTTCAGAGCAGAACATTGCCCGGCTGTTCAGCGAAATGCCCCGAACGTACACGAGCTTTGTCCCGCTCGGTGTCGTCCTGACCATCATGCTGGGCGCGTCTGTTGCCGAGCGGTCCGGCCTGTTCTTCGCCCTGATCCGGGGCTCTCTTCGGAACGCCTCACGTCGCTACATGACGCCGATCATCGCGTTTGTGGGCATGGTTTCACATCATGCTGCGGATGCCGCTTACGTCGTTCTGATCCCCTTGGCTGCGGTGCTCTTTGCATCTGTCGGACGCCATCCTCTGGCAGGCATCGCCGCCGCGCTCGCCGCCGTCTCGGGTGGCTATGCCGGCAATATCTTTCCTGGTCAGCTTGATGTGGTGCTGTTCGGCTTCACGCAGGAAGCCGCCCGAATTGTCGAGCCCTCCTGGAAAATGAACCCTCTCGGCAACTGGTTTTTGATCCTCGGGATCGTCATCCTGTTCACGCCGATCATATGGTTCATCACCGACAGGGTTGTCGAACCACGTCTCGGTGTGTGGGAGGCGGAAGTTGACGATACGCTGCGTGAAGATCTCGAAAAAGGTGCTTTGACGGATGCGGAGCGCCGGGGGCTGCGGCAGGCTGGCCTCGTGGCCCTTGTGGTGATTGCCGCATTTGCTGCGCTGTGCCTTTGGCCTGGTTATACGCCATTTATTGATGAAGCTGCTCCAGGGCCGCAGCGCCTGCAACCGCTATACGGATCAATCATCGCGGCATTGTTCATCCTGTTTCTGGCGTCTGGCGCGATGTTCGGGCACGCGGTGGGAACGGTAAAGACGTCTGCCGATATCATCGACATGATGCGGGAGGGCGTTCGGACGCTCGCCCCCTATCTGGTATTCGTGTTTTTTGCTGCCCATTTTGTCGCGATGTTCAACTGGTCCGGTATCGGGCCCATCATCGCCATCAACGGGGCGGTCTCGCTTGAGGGCCTGGGTATTCCCGCTTCTCTGCTGCTTGTCTGTGTGCTGCTTCTGTCCTCGTTTCTCGATCTGTTTATCGGATCGTCAACGGCAAAATGGAGCGTTCTGTCGTCGGTGGTTGTGCCGATGTTCATGATGCTGGGCATCAGCCCGGAGATGACCACCGCCGCGTATCGCATGGGCGACAGCTATACGAACATTATGACCCCGCTGATGAGCTATTTCCCGCTGGTTCTCGTGTTCTGCCAGCGTTGGGACAAGTCGGTTGGTGTTGGCTCATTGCTGGCGCTGATGTTGCCCTATGCGCTGAGTTTTATGGTCGTGGGGATCGGAATGACGGTTGGATGGGTCATCTTCGACCTCCCCCTGGGGCCCGGTGCAAAGGTGTTTTATGAATTGGCTGCGCATGTGTGCCGGTGACAGTCGGCCTGCCATGACGGTCGCCGAGACGTGGTGGTGACCACATTGGTGCCATGCTTTGACAGGAGTGACCGAGACATGTCCATCGATCTGCGATCCCTTGAAGCCGAGATGGCTGCGTGGCGCCGGCATATCCATCAGCATCCGGAGCTCGGCTATCACGAGCACAGTACGATGCGTTTCATCCATGACTTGCTGGTGGACTTTGGCGTTGATGAAATCCACACGGGGATCGCCGGCACGGGCATTGTCGCCACCATTCGGGCCGGCCAGTCACGCCGGGCAATCGGCATCCGTGCGGATATCGATGCGCTGCCCATCCCGGAAATGACGGAGTCTGATCACCGCTCCTGCATCCCCGGGGTCATGCATGCCTGTGGGCACGATGGCCACACGGCGATGTTGCTCGGCGCGGCCAAATACCTTGCGGCCACCCGGAATTTCAATGGCGCTGTTCATTTGATCTTTCAGCCTGCCGAGGAGGCGCTTGGCTGCCCTGGGCCCGACGGCGAACTGGAAGGTGGAGCGAGCGCCATGATACGAGCGGGGCTGTTCGAGCGCTTTCCGATGGAGGCCATCTTTGGAATCCATAACCGGCCGGGAATTGCGGCTGGCAAGCTCGCAGGCCGCCCGGGCCCGCTTTACGCCGCGGCTGACCGTTTCGAGATCGTGGTAATGGGGAAGGGCGGACACGCGGCGCGCCCCCATCTTGCTGTCGATCCTGTTCTCGTCGCAGCGCACATCATAACGGCCATTCAAAGTATTGCTGCGCGCAACGCGGACCCCATGGATTCTGTTGTCGTCTCGGTGTGTACGGTTGAGGCGGGGACGGCGGTCAATATCATCCCGGATGAAGTCTGGATGGGTGGCACGGTTCGGACGCTTTCGCGGCAGAGCCAGGATGCCGTCGAGAAACGGCTGCGCGAGATTGTAACCGGGGTCGCGGCTTCATTTGGCGCGACGGCCAAACTCTATTACGAACGCGGGTACCCGGCCCTTCATAACCCGGCCGATCTGTATGCAAGGGTTCGGGAGATCGCAATTGGCGTCGTTGGTGCCGATCGTTTTGTGGATCTCGATGCGCCAAGCATGGGCGGCGAGGATTTTGCGCGGTACCTCGACGTTGTGCCTGGGTGCTTTCTGCTCCTCGGCAATGGGGATGAGGGCCCCGGGGCCGTGATGCTGCACAATTCCCACTATTCCTATAACGACAGCATTTCGCCTACCGGCGCAGCATTTTTCGTGGCGTTGGCGGAGGCGTTTCTCCCTCGGTAGCCGCATCGCGCGGCGCGTGTGGACGGTGGTGCCGCCGTTTCAGCGCGCCGAGCGGCGCATTCAATCGAGCCTTCATCGAGTGCGCATCGATTGATCCGAAAACCGTATTGGCGCCAATTGAAAGCTTTCTGCAATCTGTTCCAGTTGAGAGCCTGTCCGCCTTCCCTCGATTTCCCTGACGGGAAGCGCGATCGAGTTCGGGAGCCTGAGTGTGAAGCCTCACGTTTGGCGGTCATCCCTTCTTTGCCGTATGGGGCGTGGCGCCCTGATTGCCGCTGTGGCTTGCCTGGGGATGGGCAGTTTGCCACCGGTCACGTGGGCACAGGCGGAAACCAGGGAGCAATATTCCCTCATTCCACGTAAGGCGCTTTTTACGGCTCCCACATACTCCGATTTTCAGATCAGTCCGGATGGGAAGAAACTTGCCTTCCTCCATCCCCTGAATGGGGTGCTCAATGTCTGGGTCGCACCAATTGACGACCTCAACGCCGCCGCCCCCTTGACGCGCTTTGACAATCGTCCCCCGGCTTCTTTCCAGTGGAGCGCGGACGGCCGCTACATACTCATCTTGAAGGATGTTGGCGGCGAAGAACATAGCCAGCTCTGGATCGCGAATTTGAGTACACGGAGCGTTGTCAACGCCACGAACGATCCGGACGTGCAGACGAAAATCATCAAGCTGTCGTCCAGATTTCCGGACGAAATACTCGTCGGCATGAACATCAGAGACCCGCGGTACAAAGACGTCTACCGGATCAACCTGAAAAGCGGAAAGCGCAGGGAGGTTTTCCGCAATGACGGGCAGTATATTGATTTCATTGCAGACCCTGATCTTAACATCCGTGTCGGCATACGGACCGGCAGGGATGGATCGTGGTCCTATTTCCGTTTTGACCCCGCCGGGCCGACGGAATTCCTGACGGTGCCCCTGTTTTCTCTGCGAAACTCCAAGCCGCTTGGATTGAATGCAGAGGGCCGTCTCATGATGCTCGACAGCCGGGGGGCGGACAAGGCGAACCTGGTTTCGATCGATATTTCCACCGGCAAGAAAACCGTGATGGCCGAAGCCCGCCATGCAGACATCATCGAGCCATTGATTGACCCGCAGAGGGGTACACTGCTCGCGACCCGCGAAGATCCGCTTGTGAGTGAATGGACAGTGCGTTCGGATGATGTGCGCGCCGAATTCGCGGCCCTTGAAGCTGCAGCTTCAGGTCCATTCCGGATCGTTGGGCAGACACCGGATAACGCCCGATGGCTCCTCCTTGAAACCGTTCCAAACCATGCCGACCGTTACAGTTGGTGGGATCGGAAAAGGCGTGTTGTAACGCCGCTGGTTTCGACCCGCCCGGAGCTCGACAAGCACAGGATTGCGCGGCGCCTGCCCGTCATTATCAGATCGCGGGACGGGTTTGATCTGCCAAGCTATCTTACCCTCCCGACATTTACCAAGTTCGGTGAAGATGGGTTGCTGGAAAAGCCGGTGCCCCTTGTCCTTCTCGTCCACGGCGGGCCCTGGCTGCGTGACGACCAGTCGTTCGATCCGCAACATGCCTGGCTTGCGGACCGGGGATATGCGGTTCTGTCGGTCAATTTCCGCGGATCCAGTGGTTTCGGAAGTGCTTTCATGGCCAAGGCGGACCGGAAATGGTCCGAGACGATGCATGATGATCTGATCGATGCGGTCGAGTGGGCGATTGCCAAAGGGGTGACGACCAGAGACCGCGTTGCCGTCATGGGGCTGTCTTACGGTGGCTACGCGGCACTTGTTTCGCTCAGCTTTACGCCTGAGACGTTTCAGTGCGGTATCGATATGGCGGGGCCGAGCAATCTGGTTCGACTCACCGAGTCGATCCCGGAATGGTGGAGCTGGCAGAAGCCGCAGTTTCTCAACCGGATAGGCGATCCGTCCACGCCGGAAGGCGCTGAAGACCTGTTCCGGCGCTCCCCGGTCTCCCGTGTGGACGCGATTACAAAGCCGCTCCTGGTCACGAACGGGGCGAACGATCCGCGCGTCTTCCCCGATCAGTCACAGGAAATCGTGGATGCACTGACAGCACGGGGCAAGCCGGTTACCTACGTCTTTTATCCGGACGAAGGGCACGTTTATGCCAAGGATGAAAGCAACATTTCCTTCGCTGCAATCGCGGAACATTTTCTTTCACAGTGCCTTGGGGGACCCGTGGAACCCTTCGGCGACGATCTCGTCAATTCGCACGTCGACGTGAAAGCAGGCGCCGGATATGTACCGGGACTGCAGCAGGCACTTGAAGGAAAACGCGAGGGAAAAGAAGGGAATTCCTAGCTTTTCCGGCCCGGATTGGCCGGATCGCGTTGATTTCTGTGGCCTTTGAGGCGGATCAGGAGGAGAGGGCGGGATTTCCCGCTCTCTTGACGTTGCCCGGGCTTGCAGCGTCGTGTGCTCCCCGTTTCTCAAGCCAGTGCCCCCGAATGTCCCTTGCAGAGCAGGCTTTGGGGCGCTCACCAGGGTCCAATTGAGAGCAAAGACGAGCCGGAAACGGCCAAGCGCGAGGAAATCCGGGGTTTCTGGAGGGCTTTGGGGGCGGTCAGTGGCGGAGAGGGCGGGATTCGAACCCGCGATACGGTTTTGCCGTATACTCACTTTCCAGGCGAGCGCCTTCGACCACTCGGCCACCTCTCCGCATGCTGTTGTCAGCAAGAGCCTGGAAGCGGCGCGCACTATACTCATCTGGACGCGTCAGGCAAGGGAAACCGAAGCCCGTCTTTCACATCAGGCGAAATTTTTGCAATCCGCCCCGGTGCCCGGCCGGCAGGGCCGGTCTGGCGGGGAACGCTGTCCGCTTGCCGATCCGCCCCGGCTCTGTTAGGCAGCGCGCGAGTTTCCGCTACTGCCGAAGAGAGTTGCCATGATCCCTCGCTATGCGCGTCCTGCCATGACCGCGTTGTGGGAGCCTGAGGCCAGGTTCCGCATTTGGTTCGAGATCGAAGCCCACGCCTGTGACGCCCTGGCGGAGCTGGGCGTCATCCCGAAGGAGGCCGCCAAGGCCGTGTGGGAGCGTGGCAACTTCGACATCCAGCGCATCGACGAGATCGAGCGCGAGGTGAAGCACGACGTGATCGCCTTCCTCACCTCGCTGGCGGAGTTCGTCGGCCCCGAGGCTCGCTTCGTCCACCAGGGCATGACCTCCTCCGACGTGCTGGACACCTGCCTCAATGTCCAGCTGGTGCGCGCCGCGGACATCCTGCTCGCCGACATCGACGAGCTGCTGGCCGCCCTCAAGCGCCGCGCCTTCGAGCACAAGATGACGCCGTGCATCGGCCGCTCGCACGGCATCCATGCCGAGCCGGTCACCTTCGGTCTCAAGATGGCCGAGGCCTACGCCGAGTTCTCCCGCTGCCGGGAACGCCTGGTTGCCGCCCGCAAGGAAGTGGCCACCTGCGCCATCTCCGGTGCCGTCGGCACCTTCGCCAACATCGACCCGCGCGTCGAGGAGCATGTGGCGAAGAAGCTGGGCCTGGAGCCGGAGCCCGTCTCCACCCAGGTGATCCCGCGTGACCGCCACGCCATGTTCTTCGCGACGCTGGCCGTCATCGCCTCGTCCATCGAGCGCGTCGCCGTCGAGATCCGCCATCTCCAGCGCACCGAGGTGCTGGAGGCGGAGGAATACTTCTCGCCGGGCCAGAAGGGCTCGTCGGCCATGCCGCACAAGCGCAACCCGGTGCTGACCGAGAACCTGACGGGCCTCGCCCGCATGGTGCGCTCCTACGCCTTCCCGGCGATGGAGAACGTCGCCCTGTGGCACGAGCGCGACATCTCCCACTCCTCGGTCGAGCGCTTCATCGGCCCGGATGCCACCATCACCCTCGACTTCGCGCTCGCCCGCCTCACCGGCGTCATCGACAAGCTGGTGGTCTACCCGGAGCGGATGCTGAAGAATCTCAACAAGATGGGCGGCCTCGTCCACTCCCAGCGCGTGCTGCTGGCGCTCACCCAGGCGGGCGTCTCCCGCGAGGATGCCTACCGCCTCGTGCAGCGCAACGCCATGAAGGTGTGGGAATCCGACGGCCAGCTCCAGCTGCTCGACCTGCTGAAGCAGGACGAAACCGTGACCAGCAAGCTCTCGACCGAGCAGCTGGAGGAGCTGTTCGACCTCGGCTACCATCTGAAGCACGTGGACACCATCTTCCGCCGCGTGTTCGGGGAAGCGTAAGGGTTGACGTTGAAAGGGGTTTTGCGGGGGGATCTGTCATCCCCCTGCACCCCCTTGTCGTTTCAAGGGCCGCGTCCTTCATAAGGGGCGCGGCCCTTTCCTGTTGGGGGCCAGGAGGGGCCGGGTCCCTCCTGCACAACATGCGGACACGTTCCCCTGCGGGTGGTGGGCTTGACGGTTGCGCGCAGGGCATGAATAGAGAGCCGGTCTATTTTACCGGCAAGGGAAGGCAGAACAGGCGTGTCAGACCCCATCGTTTTGGTGCCGCAGGAGATCGTGGATTTCGCCGTGTCGCTGGCGGATGCCGCCCGGCCGGTGCTGCGCCGCTATTACCGGGCGCCGATCGATATCGACATCAAGTCTGACGCCTCGCCGGTCACCATTGCCGACCGGGAGGCGGAGGCCGCCATGCGCGCCCTCATCAACCGTTACCGCCCGGACGACGGGATCGTCGGCGAGGAGTACGGCAATGAGCGCGAGGATGCGGACTGGGTGTGGGTGCTGGACCCCATCGACGGCACCAAGTCGTTCATGACCGGCCGGCCCATCTTCGGCACCTTGATCGCGCTCCTGTATCAGGGCGTGCCGGTGGTGGGCATCATCGACCAGCCGATCACCGGCGACCGCTGGATTGGCGTCAAGGGCCAGATCACCTGGTTCAACAACGCGCCCACCACCACGCGGCCGTGCGAAACCCTGGCCTCCGCCGTGCTTGCCACCACCGCGCCCGAGCTGCTGAACCCGGACGAGCTGGCGGTGTTCGAGACCTTCCGGCGGCAGGCGCGCGCCACCGTGTGGGGCGGGGACTGCTACAACTACGGGCTGCTGGCCTCGGGATTCATCGACATCGTGATCGAGTCCAACCTGAAGCTCTATGACTTCGCGGCGCTGGTGCCGGTGGTGGAGGGCGCGGGCGGCCTGATGCGCGACTGGCACGGCGCGCCGCTGACCGCGAAGAGTGATGGCAAGGTCATCGCCTGCGGCGACCCCCGGCTGCTCGAGGCCCTCCTCGGCGACGTGTCCGGGTAGGGGCGGGCGGCCCGGCGCGCCCGCCGGCGGTTGGTGCGCCGTCGCGGATGCACTACATTGGCATCATGCCCCGGAAGCTGACCCATGTGGCATTGCACGTCCGCGACCTTGAGGCGAGCCTTGCCTTCTATCGCGACTATTGCGGCCTGCATGTCGCCCATGAGCGGGCCACCGGCAAAGACGGGGCGCGGGTGGTGTGGATGGCGGCCCCGGGTCAGGACCGGCGTTTCGTCATCGTGCTGCTGCCGGGCGGACACGGGCGCGAGCAGCCGCCGCAGGATTTCAGCCATATCGGCATCGCCGTCGACTCGCTGGCGGAGGTGGAGGCCATCGCCGCCCGGGCCGAGCGGGAGGGGCGGCTGGCCTGGCCGGTGAAATCCGAGCCCTGGCCGGTGGGGACCTATTGCGGTGTCTACGACCCAGACGGCGCGGTGGTGGAGTTCAGTTTCGGCCAGCCGCTGGGCGAGACAGCCGGTTAATACAGGGAGATGCCGCCGCATCCCCGGAACGCGCAGGGGGACGGGCGGGCGGTATCCCCTCGGGCGGTATTGTCTTGCTAAAGCCGCATTTGGCAGGCATAGCCAAGGGGCCGGTCGCCAGGGCCGGATTGTTGATGTCTTTGTCCGCGCCCGGAACCGTTGGGCGCAGGCGCGATTACATTCTTCCTTCCTTCTGGCCGATCTTTTTGTGTCGCGTTGCAGCGCATTTGGGCCTTTGCCTCGTATTCGAGCTTCTCTTGAAAGGACGACTTATGATTGTTGGCACCGTTAAGTGGTATAATGGAACCAAAGGATACGGCTTCATTCAGCCGGAAGAGGGCGGAAACGACGTGTTCGTGCACGCCACCGCGGTAGAGCGGGCCGGTATGCGGAGCCTGGTGGAAGGGCAGCGGCTGTCCTTCGAGGTGCAGACGGACCCGCGCTCGCGCAAGTCGTCCGCTGTCAACCTTCAGGCGGCTGATTAAGCAAGACCGCTGACATTTGCTCCCCGGCCGGCGCGCCCGGCAGGGGAGAGGCTCAGGGACCGGGAGGCTCCCGGCCGTTGATGTGCCCGGCCAGACCATTCGGGGGCCGGGGAGCATCCGGCCTTGCGCCCAAGCGGACGGGTTCGGGCGCAAGACCCGGCCTCGCGCACCCGAACCAGCCCCCCGAGCCTGCCGTAGCGCTTTCGGGCGGCCCTTGCAGCGGCCGCACCCTGGAGATCGCGGCACCCCATCGTTCGGAGACGCGGCCCCGCCCTCGGGGCAGGCCGCGTCTCCGGGCGCCGCCGTGCGTTTCTCGGCGGCGAATTTTCGGCCGTGAGGCGTTTGTAGTGAAAGGAGAGTCCGGCCATGGCCAAGGAAGAAATGATCCCCTTCGAGGGTGTCGTGCTGGAGGTTCTGCCCGACGCGCGGTTTCGCGTGCAGCTTGAATCCGGCCACATCATCATCGCCTATACCGCGGGCAAGATGAAGAAGAACCGGATCAAGACCCTCGCCGGCGACCGGGTGACCGTGGAAATGTCGCCCTACGACCTGGAGAAGGGACGTCTGATCTACCGGCACAAGGATGCCGGGGGTGCGCCCATGGGGCCGCGTCCGCCGGCGCGCGGCGGCCAGCGCCGCCGCTGACGAAGGCGTGCGGCCGTCGCCGGCCCATGCCGGCGGTGCCTGCGGCGCGCCAGGAAAGCAGCAGGGCGGGGATGGTTGCGTGCCAGCCGCTTCTCTGCTTTCCTTGCGTTCCGGGGGCCTTGCGCTCCAGGGGTGGCGTGGAGAGAGGACATGGCGGACGCCGACAACCGGCCTGGCCGGTGGCATGTGGGGCTGGCGGAGCTGCGGGAGCAGCTCAGGGGCGCGCCTCAGCCGTTCGTGACCGCCCTTGCCCACGGCACCATGAGCGTGGAGCTGTTTGCCCCGCGCGGCGCCGATACCCAGCAGCCCCACGCGCAGGACGAGCTGTACATCATCCGGGAGGGATCCGGCTGGTTTCTCCACGAGGGCGAGCGCGTTCCCGTCAAGGCGGGGGACGTGCTGTTCGTGCGGGCCGGGACGGAGCACCGTTTCGTTGACTTCACGCCCGATTTCGAGACCTGGGTGATCTTCTGGGGCCCGGAGGGCGGTGAAGCCTGAGGCTGGCCCGGAGCGGGCCCGCCAGGGCGCGAAAGTCGTTGCCTTTCGGCGGCGCGCCTTGTATACGCGCAACCTTCGAGTGGGATCGCCCGGCTCATATGGGCTGCCGTGGCGATCCGTAATGCGAACCGGAGCGGTCCTCGTGGCCGCATAAGGAGGTAGGCAAAATGCCCAAGCTGAAGACTAAGAGCGGCGTCAAGAAGCGCTTCAAGATGACCGCTTCCGGCAAGATCAAGCACGGCCAGGTCGGCAAGCGCCACGGCATGATCAAGCGCACGCCCAAGCAGATCCGTCAGAATCGCGGCACCGCGATCATTTCGGACGCGAACGCGCGCACGATCAAGAAGTGGGCGCCCTACGGGCTCGCATAAGGCCAGCGAAGGAGATCTGACATGGCACGTGTTAAGAGGGGCGTTACCGCCCGCGCTCGCCACAAGCGGGTTCTGGAACAGGCGAAGGGCTACTACGGCCGTCGCAAGAATACCATCAAGGTCGCTCGTCAGGCCGTCGAAAAGGCCGGCCAGTACGCCTACCGCGACCGCAAGGCCAAGAAGCGCAACTTCCGCGCCCTGTGGATCCAGCGCATCAACGCTGGCTGCCGCGAGCTCGGCTTCACCTATGGTCAGTTCATCAACGGTCTGAACAAGGCCGGGATCGAGCTGGACCGCAAGGTTCTGGCCGACATCGCCGTCCGCGAGCCGGAGAGCTTCAAGGCTCTGGTCCAGAAGGCCCAGGCCGCTCTGGCCTAAGTCTTCCGGGTTTGCCGGATTTGCCGAAGGGGTCCCGCAAGGGGCCCCTTTTGCATTTGGGGACGCTTCTGCCCCTCGGGCCGCCTGCGGCGGGCGTTTCCCCTGCCATCAGAAACATTCCATCCATTCCCGCGAATTCTGCGCCAGTATGTTTGCGCTCCGGCAGGGTTTTGCCTTATGGAGGGCGCGCGTCTCCGGACGGGTCTCCCGACGGGGTTGGATTTCATTCGGCAGGACTTCAATGACCGATATTGCAGCATTGGAAGCGGAGCTGACGGCCGCCATTGGCGCGGCCTCCACGCTTCAGGAGATCGAGGACGTGCGGGTGAGGGCGCTCGGCAAGTCGGGCAGCGTCACCGCGCTTCTGAAAACGCTGGGCAAGCTCTCCCCCGAGGAGCGGCAGGAGAAGGGCCCGCTGTTCAACGGCCTGCGTGAGCGGGTGACGAACCTGTTGGCCGAGCGCAAGGCGGCGCTGGAGGAAGCGGCGCTGAACGCCCGCCTCGCCAGCGAGCGCAGCGACGTGACCCTGATGCCGCCGGCAAGCCCGAAGGGGTCGATCCACCCCATCTCGCAGGTGATGGACGAGCTGACCGAGATCTTCGCCGACCTCGGCTTCTCCGTGGCGGAAGGCCCGGAGATCGAGACCGACTGGCACAACTTCACCGCGCTGAACATTCCGCCGGAGCATCCGGCCCGCGCCATGCACGACACCTTCTACTTCCCCGAGGACGCGAAGGGCGAGCGGCTGGTGCTGCGCACCCACACCTCGCCGGTGCAGGTGCGGACCATGGTGGACGTGGCGGAGGCGCTGAAGTCCGGCAAGCTGAAGGCCGATGGCGAGGGTGACATCATCCGCATCATCGCGCCGGGCCGGGTGTACCGCTCCGATTCCGATGCCACCCACACCCCCATGTTCCATCAGGTGGAGGGGCTGGTCATCGGCAAGGGCATCCACATGGGCCACCTGAAGTGGACGCTAGAGACCTTCGTGAAGGCCTTCTTCGAGGTGGATGCCATCACCATGCGGCTGCGTCCCAGCTACTTCCCGTTCACCGAGCCTTCGGCCGAGGTGGACGTGCAGTGCCAGTGGGGCAATGGCGAGCTGAAGGTGGGCGAGGGCAGCGACTGGCTGGAAATCCTCGGCTGCGGTATGGTCAACAACCGGGTGCTGGAATACTGCGGGCTCGACCCCAACGAGTGGCAGGGCTTCGCCTTCGGCTGCGGCATCGACCGCCTCGCCATGCTCAAGTACGGCATGACCGACCTGCGCGCCTTCTTCGACGCGGATCTTCGCTGGCTCAGGCACTACGGTTTCAGTTTCCTTGATGTCCCGACGCTCTCGGGAGGAGTGGGCGCATGAAATTCACCCTTTCGTGGCTGAAAGATCACCTCGACACGACCGCTTCGCTCGAGGAGATCACCACCGCCCTCGTGCGGCTGGGGCTTGAGGTGGAAGGCGTCGAGAACCCGGCGGACAAGCTGGCTCCGTTCCTCATCGCCCACATTCTGGAAGCAGAGAAGCACCCGAACGCGGACAAGCTGCGCGTGTGCAAGGTGGACATCGGCCAGGGCGAGCCGGTGCAGGTGGTCTGCGGCGCGCCCAACGCGCGCGCGGGCATGAAGGCCGTGTTCGGCCCGCCGGGCGCCTACGTGCCGGGGCTGGACGTGACGCTCAAGATCTCCGCCATTCGCGGCGTGGAGAGCCGGGGCATGATGTGCTCGGGCCGCGAGCTGGAGCTGTCGGAGGACAGCGACGGCATCCTCGACCTACCCGCCGATGCGCCGGTCGGCACGTCCTACGTCGAGTGGCTGGGCCTCAACGACCCGGTGATCGAGATCGCCATCACCCCGAACCGGCAGGACTGCCTGGGCGTCGCCGGCATCGCCCGGGATCTGGCCGCCGCGGGCCTCGGCACGCTCAAGACCCCGGCGGTCACGCCGGTGGCGGGCGCGTTCGAGAACCCGGTGCCCATCCGCATCGAGGACAGCGACGGCTGCCCCGTGTTCCTCGGCCGCCTCGTGCGCGGCGTGAAGAACGGGCCGTCGCCGGAATGGCTGGCCCGCCGCCTCAAGGCCATCGGCCTGCGCCCCATCTCGGCGCTCGTCGACATCACCCAGTATGTCATGATCGACCGAGGCCGGCCGCTCCATGTCTATGACCTCGCCAAACTGACCGGGGGGCTGACCGCCCGCCGGGGCAAGCCGGGCGAGGAGTTGCTGGCGCTCAACGGCAAGACCTACGCGCTCGACGAGACCATGGTCGTCATCGCCGACGACGCCCGCGCGCTGGGCCTTGGCGGCATCATGGGCGGCGAGGAGTCCGGCTGCACCGAGACGACCACCGACGTGGTCATCGAGTGCGCGGCGTTCGATCCGGTGCGCATCGGCGTGACGGGCCGCAAGCTGGGCCTCACCTCCGATGCCCGCGCCCGCTTCGAGCGCGGCATCGACCCGGCCTTCATCGAGCCCGGCATGGAGCTGGCCACCCGCATGGTGCTGGACCTGTGCGGCGGCGAGGCCTCCACCGTGACGAAGGCGGGCGCCGTGCCCGCGTTCGACAGGACGGTGGTATACAACCCGGCCCGCGCCGGGACGCTGGGTGGCGTTGCGGTGCCCGAGGCCGAGCAGGAAGCGGCGCTTACCCGCCTCGGCTTCACCATCGAGAGCAAGGCGGCCGGCGCCTGGATCATCCGCGTGCCCTCGTGGCGCAAGGATGTGGATGGCGCGGCCGACATCGTGGAGGAAGTGCTGCGGCTGGTGGGATACGACCGGATCCCCTCGACGCCGCTGCCGCGCGCCGAAGGCGTCGCCCGCCCGACCGCCACTTTCGCCCAGCTGCGCCAGCGCCGCGCCCGCCGCGCCGCTGCTGCCCGCGGCTTCCACGAGGCGGTGACGTGGAGCTTCATTGCGCCCGCCGAGGCCGAACCCTTCGGCGGCGGCGCGTTCACGCTGGACAACCCCATCTCGGCGGACATGGCCGTGATGCGCCCGAGCCTGCTGCCGGGCCTCATCCGCGCCGCTGCCCGCAACCGGGACCGGGGCGCGGCCTCCGTCCGCCTGTTCGAGGTGGGCAAGCGCTACCTGACGGAAGGCGAAAAGCCGACCCTCGCGCTGGTGGCGGCGGGCGAGAAGCAGTCCCGCCACTGGCAGGCGAAGGCCGCCGCATTCGACGTGTTCGACGCCAAGGCCGAGGCGCTGGCCGTGCTGGAAGCCGCGGGCGCGCCCGTCGAGCGGCTTCAGGTGACGGTGGATGCCCCAGCCTGGTTCCACCCGGGCCGCTCCGGCACGCTGCGGCTCGACCCGCGCAACCCGATCGCCCACTTCGGCGAGCTGCACCCGAAGGTCGCCAAGGCGCTCGACATCAAGGGCGCGGTGATCGCCGTCGAGATCTACCTCGACGCCATCCCGCAGCCGAAGCAGGTGAAGCGCGCCCGGCCGAAGTACGCCCCGTCCGACCTCATGCCTGTCTCGCGCGACTTCGCCTTCGTGGTGAAGGCGGACGTGGAAGCGGGCAAGCTGGTGCAGGCGGTCAAGGGCGCGGACAAGCAGGCCATCACCGCCGTCGAGGTGTTCGACGTGTTCCAGGGCCCGGGTGTCGAGGAGGACCACAAGTCCATCGCGCTCGCCGTGACCCTGCAGCCGGGCGCTGCCTCGTTCACCGATGCCGATCTGGAGGCGATCTCCGGCAAGATCATCGCCGCCGCCGGCAAGGTGGGCGCAACGCTGCGGGCGTGATCTCCCCTTCGGGTTTGAGTTAAGGGGGGCCGTGCCCCCCTTGACAATCCCCCTGACGTCTCAAAGAGCCGTGTCCTTGCATAAAGGGCGCGGCTCTTTGGCGTTGAGTGGAGAGGGCCGGGCCTGTTCTGCCTGCTGGTGCCGTCTGGTCAGGCGCGAACGCCACAAGCAAAAGCGGGCGTGAGGCACTCCGGCCCCCACAGGAAAACCCAGCCGCTGCAGGCGGTTACCAATATTCGACCACAAGGCGTGCTTTGGGGACTTTCCTACGGCCGATCATATCGCCTATGTTCGAGCTATGTTCTATGAATCGATCCTTGCGGCGCTCTTCGGAGGCGCCCTCGTACTGGCAGCCGGTTGGCTGCTGTGGGTCCGTGGTCAGTCAGCCGCGAAGGCGGAGCTGGCGGCACTTCGCGGCGAGCTTGACGCCGCCCGCGCCGAGAAGGAGCGGCTGATCGGCGAGGCGGCGGAGGCCCGCACCCGCATGGCGGAGGCGCAGGCGCTTGAGCGGGCGGCGCGGGAGCGGGCGGACGAGATCGCCTCCCGGATGGATGACGCCCGGGACGCGCTGGAGCACGAGCGGCAGGAGCGCATGGCGCTGCAAACCCGTCTGGCGGCCCTCGAAGCGCAGGCGCAGGAGCGCGAGCAGGCCATCGCCGCCCAGATCGCCCAACTGACGGAGGTGCGCGGGCAGCTCCAGAAGGATTTCGAGGCGCTGGCCTCGACGGCGCTGCGCCAGAACGAGGCGCAGTTCCTCCGCATGGCGGAGGAGACCATGAAGCGCTACCGCGAGGGCTCGTCGGCGGACCTCGCCAAGACCCGCGCCGAGCTGGAAGCGCTGCTCACCCCGGTCAAGGACACGCTCGCCCGCTACGAAAAGGGCATGACCGAGGTGGAGAAGGCCCGCGTCGAGGCCTACGGCAGCCTCAAGCAGCAGATCGAGTCCATGCTGAACGACCAGAGCCAGTTGCGGGCGGAGACGCAGAAGCTGGTGCACGCGCTCAAGTCCGGCCCCAAGGCACGGGGACGCTGGGGCGAGCAGCAGCTGCGCAACGTGCTGGAGATGGCGGGCCTGTCCGCCTACGTGGACTTCCAGACCGAAGTGCATGTGGATGCGGGCGAGGACGGCGCGCTGCGCCCGGACGCCATCATCAACCTGCCGGGCGGCCGCCAGCTGATCGTGGACGCCAAGACCTCGCTGGTGGCGTTCCTCGACGCCGCCGAGGCCACCGACGAGACCGCGCGCCACGCCCACCTGCTGGCCCACGCCAAGGCGCTGAAAACCCATGCGGAGCAGCTGGGCCGCAAGGAATACTGGCGGCAATTCGGCAAGGCGGCGGATTTCGTGGTCATGTTCGTCCCCGGCGAGCATTTCGTCACCGCCGCGCTGGAGGTGGACCCGGAACTCTGGGACTTCGCCTTCGAGCGCCGCGTGCTGCTGGCCACCCCCACCAACCTCATCGCCATCGCCCGCACCGTCTGCCACGTGTGGCAACAGGAAAAGCTGGCCGAACAGGCCGAGCAGATCGGCCACATGGGCAAGGAACTGTACAACCGCCTGCGCACCATGGGCAGCCACGTGGCCGACCTCGGCAAGGCGGTGGATCAGGTGGTGAAGAAATACAACGGCTTCGTCGGCAGCCTCGAGCGCAACGTGCTGCCCCAGGCCCGCAAGTTCGGCGAACTCCAGTTCGAAACCCAGGCCGAACCGCTGGCCGTGCTGGAGCCGTCCGAACAGGCCGTCCGCCACCCGGACCGGCGCGGCCGCGACCTCACCTTCGACGGCGGCGAGGCAATCACCGTCTCCCTGCCACCCGCCGAAGTGACAACGGACGCCGAGGAGTAATTCGGGGAGCTTTTCCGGGGTTTGTTGCGGGGTTTTATGCAGGAGGGTCTCGGACCCTCCTGCACCTCCCATTCGATTCAATAGAGACGCGCGTCTGGTAACCGGTGCGGCCCTTGTTTCTCAGGTTCATTCATTGGGCCATGGGCTTCATGAAGGGCGCGTCCCGATGCAATCTGTCTATCGGGCCGTGTGTCCGAGCGAGCCGCTGAAACGGGCTGTACACTTGGTTTTCTGGATGCGCGGTGGTTTCCGTTGGCGCGTCCGATTTGAGGGTCGGGCCGCACGCTTCATGAAGGGCGCGTTCCAATGGATTCTGTTATTTGGCTGAGCGCTTCATCACGCGCACGGCCTGACAAATGAATGGGAGGTGCAGGAGGGTCCGAGACCCTCCTGCAATCAATAAACAAAGCTGAAATAAACAAACCCGAAGGAACCACCCCGCCAGCTCACCCCTTACAGCCGGTCCATGCGCAGCCAGCGGGGGTTTCCGGCCCAGGCGCGGGTGAAGGCGGTTTCGGTGGCTTTGGCGCCGGGGGTGTCGCCGAGGGCGTGTTGGGTGGTCATGAGGCCGTAGAGGGCCCAGCCGTTGTTGGGGGCCTGGGCGAGGGCTTCGAGGAAGGCCTGCCGTGCGCCCTCGTGGTCGCCAGCGGCGTAGAGGGCGGCGCCGAGGGACTGGCGCACGGGGTAGTACCAGAACGGCGGCTCCATGTAGGGGATGGTGTCCTCGATGGCGACGGCCTGCCGGTAGAGGCGGATGGCCTCCTGCTTCTGGCCGAGGGCGGCGGCGAGGCGGGCTTCGGCGACACGTTCGGCGATGTGGAGCAGATCGGGGGCGGGTACGCCCTGGTCGATCATGGTCTTGAAGTCGGTGGTCTCGCGGATCTTGCGGATGGCGGCCACTTCCTTCTCAACGCCGGAGCGGTTGCGATTTTGGGCATGGGCGACGGCGCGGGCGAAGTGCCACATGCCTGTCACGTAGGGCAGGCGCGGGTCCGGGGCGGGCAGGGCGAGGGTTTCCGCCGGGCTGGCGTATTGGGCATAGGCGAGGTAGGGCGCGGCGTTGACGGGCTGCACCCAGGGAATGGCCGCGGCCACCTCCACGCTGACGATGGTGGAGAGCTTGCGGGACTGGGTGAGGACCGTCTCCATGTCTCCCGCCATCTGGGCTGAGTTGACGAGGAAGTGCACGTTGTGCGGGTAGTAGCCGTAGCGGTAGAGGCCCGTTTCATGGGGTGCGTTTTTGAGAAACGCCTCGTCGGCCGCGGCGGCGTCCACGTTGGCGCGAATGGAGTCGCGGAAGCGCCCCACGCGGTAATAGAGGTGCCCCGGCATGTGGATCAGGTGTCCGGCCGCGGGCAGGGGCCTTGCCGCGAGACTGTCGGCGTAGCGCTCCGCCTTCGGCGCGTGGTTCGAGGCTTCCATCAGGTGGATGTAGAGATGATTCGCCTGCGGGTGGCCGGGGCTGCGGCCCTGCACCGCCTCCACAATCGCGATGGCCTCGCAGATGCGGCCCTTGGGGGTGCTCTTGTCCGCCTCCCAGTAGTCCCACGGCTGGGTGTCCATCACCGCCTCGGCGGCGAGCACGGCGATGGTGTCGTCCTGCGGGAACTGGCGGGCGGCCTCCAGCATCTGCTCGGCGAAGGCCAGATCGAGGGCCTTGCGCGCCTCGGGTGCGGTGACGGAGGAGGTCTCCGGCGCGTAGCGGATGGCGATGGCGCGGATCAGCGCCTGTTCTGCCGGCGTGGCGCGGCTGGCGATGGCGTTTGCGTACCGGGCGACAGCGACGGCGCGGGCGTTCACCGCCGGGTCCATCGGCGCGTTGATGTTGGGGCCGTGGGCGAAGGCTTCGCCCCACCAGCACATGGCGCACTGCGGGTCGAGCCGCTGCGCCTCGCGGAAGTAGCGGATCGCCTCGGCGTGGTTGAAGCCGTAGGTGAGGGCCAGTCCCTGATCGAAATAGCGCTGCGCCAGGGGGTTGGAGGTGGTGACGGGGACATGGACGGACTCCAGCCCTTCCAGCAGGGGCGGAGGCTGCGGGGCATCGGCGTTCGGCTCGCGCGCCTGCGCTGCCCGGCTGAAGGCGAGGGCGGCCTGCAACCGCTGGCGCAGGGTGGTGCCGGGTGCTCCTGTGCCGCCGCAGAGCTGGCGCAGCTGGGCGGTGGGGTCAAGCGCGTCCAGCGCGGCCTGTGAGGGCTGGAGGAGGGAATTCGGCGCGGTGCTGGCGGTGAGGCCCGCGACGGCGCACACGGGAAGGACCGTGACAAGCCACTTCAGGGGGCGGCGTGCTCCTTGCATGACGACCCATGCCTTTCAGAGGGCGACCTGGAGACACAGGAAAAGTAGACACAGGCAGACGAGCCCTCTGGGCGCCGGAAACGCGCGGGCCTACTTGTGGTTGCACGCCGTAGGGGAAAGGACACCGCAGTTCGCCGCAACGCCGGGAAGCGGCGTCCTGGTGCCCTTCCCCCCCCAGAGAACACACACGCCGAAGGAACGCACAAGGAAGAACGCTGACGAAGACCACGATCCAGCGCGGTCAGCGCTTCCGCCGCTGCCGGGTTCCGGCGAGGCCGAGCAGGCCCGTGCCGAGGAGGCCAAGGGTCAGAGGCTCGGGGACGGCTTCGACGGGGGCCGTGCGATCGAAGGAAATGCGCAGGTCATCCAGCACGGCGATGTCGTCGTTCAGGGCGCCGAAGGTGAGCATTTTCAGACCGCTCCAGCTCACGTCCAGAAACACCGGCGCGGAGGACGTGATGGCGAAGTCCACCGAAATGTCCGGCAACTCATCGCCATCATCCAGGTAACCGGTCACATAGGCGGTGCCGGTTTCAAACCGGCCGGAGGTGAACCATCCGCCCTCGAAGGTGAAGGTGCCGGATGGGGCCTTGATGAGCACAGGGCCAACGTATGTGGAGATGGCGGCTTTTTCTCCGGAGACGACGCCATTTTCGTAACCCGTGCCAGGCAAGGCCGGCCCCAGAATCGCGTACACATTCTCCCAGTTCAGTCCGGCATATCCGTTGGGGATGGGGGCCTCGGCCAGAGACAGGTTATCGATCACCACGCCCTCGAAATCGATGATGTCCGCATGGGCAGGGGCGAACGCCAGGGCCGTGGTCACAAAAAATGTGGCAGCCAGTAACGATTTCATTTTGCTCTCCGATGCAAGTGTGGGTTGCATCGTGCTGGAAGCAAAACAAATGCCAGTTGAAATATTTCAAATATATCAGTTGAAAATGGTTAATTTGATCGTCGCCCTGTCAATCTCTCCGACACTCGCGAAACAAAATCGCGGTTAATCCGGACAGACTTTCCCTGCATTTTCTGTTGAACCACGCCGGCTCTTCCGCGCAGGCGCGGGGGAGGGCGGCCCCCTCCGGACTCCCGGCGCGGCGGGCGGGCTCAGAACTGTTCGGGCAGGTGGTCTTCTTCCGCCAGGTCGGCGAACTTGGTGGTTTCCTTGTGGAAGTGCACGTTGACGATGCCGGTGGCGCCGTGACGCTGCTTGGCGACGATGATCTCGGCGCGGCCGCGGATGCGCTCGCCCTTTTCCATCCACTGGATGAACTTGTCCGTGCCTTCCTCCGGCTTCTTCTGCGCGTGGTAGTATTCGTCGCGATAGACGAACAGCACGATATCCGCGTCCTGCTCGATGGAGCCGGATTCGCGCAGGTCGGCGAGCTGGGGCCGCTTGTCCTCGCGGTTTTCCACCTGACGGGAGAGCTGGGAGAGGGCGATCACCGGAACGTTCAGCTCCTTGGCGAGGGTCTTGAGCCCTCGGGTGATCTCCGACAGCTCCTGCACGCGGTTGCCGTCGCCGCCGGCCCGGCCGGAGCCCTGAAGCAGCTGGAGGTAGTCGACCACGATCAGGCCGATGCCCTTCTGGCGCTTCATGCGGCGGGCGCGGGTGCGCAGCGCCGCGATGGTGAGGCCCGGGGTATCGTCGATGTAGAGCGGCAGGTCTTCCAGCTCCTGCGCGGCGCGGGCGAGCTTGAGGAACTGCTGCTCGTTGATCTTGCCCATGCGGAGCAGCTCGCCCGAGATGCCGCTCTCCTCGGCGAGGATACGGGTGGCCAGCTGGTCGGCGGACATTTCGAGGCTGAAGAACGCCACCGCCGCGCCGGAGGACTTCTCCAGCGGCACACCCTGGGACACGTCCAGCCGCGCCCGCTGGGCCGCCGCGAAGGCGATGTTGGTGGCGAGCGCGGTCTTGCCCATGCCGGGGCGTCCGGCAAGGATGATGAGGTCCGAGTTGTGCAGGCCGCCCATCTTCTCGTTGAGCGAGGTGAGGCCCGTGGTGATGCCCGACAGGTGGCCGCCCGACTTGTAGGCCTTCTCGGCGATCTCCACCGCGATGCGGGTGGCGTCGCGGAACTCCTTCATGCCGCCGGAGATCTCGCCCTGCTCCGCCACCTTGTAGAGGGCGACTTCGGCCTCCTGGATCTGGGCCTGCGGGTCGAGGTCGCGGCTGGTATCGAGCGCCTGCTCCACCATGCTGCGGCCGACGCGAATCAGTTCGCGCAACAAGGCGAAGTCGTAGATCTGCTGGGCGAAGTCCCGCGCGCCGAACAGCGCCGCCGTGTTGGCCGCCAGAGTCGCGAGGTAGGCCGGGCCGCCCAGCTCGGCCATGGCCTCGTCCTTCTCGAACAGAGGCTTCAGCGTGACCGGATTCGCCACCAGGTTGCGGTCCACCGTCCGCAGAATGGCGGAATAGATCCGCCCGTGCAGCTCCTCGTAGAAATGCTCGGGACGCAGCTTGATCTGCACGTCCTCAACCAGGCGGTTGTCGATGAGCAGCGCGCCCAGCAGAGCCTGCTCAGCCTCCAGGTTGTGGGGGAGGCTGACGCTCGCCAGAGCGTCGGCATGCGACGGAGAAGGGACAGGTGCGAGTGCCATAGGGACTCAGGAACCTACACGCTTGCGACGCCAAACCCAAGGGCCTCGCCTCGCGCCTTGAGACGAAAGCCGGAAAATGAACGGCGAGCGTTCGTGGTTTGTTCCTTTCCTGCGGCGGCAAACCCGCGGAACCAGCCGGGGAGGGGGCAAAGAAAAACGCCGCCCGGAGGACCGGACGGCGCTTTTCCAAACCTTGCAAGGCCGAAGAGGCTTACGCCTCGGCAGCCTCGTCGCCCTCGGCAGCTTCCGGAGCGGCTTCGGCCTCGGCGGTCTCTTCCACCGGCGCTTCTTCCACTTCTTCCGCTTCCTTGGTCACGTCCACGCCCTTGGCCTGGAGCTCGGCTTCATCGTGCGAGCGGGCCACGTTGACCGTGATGGTCTCGACCACCTCGGGGTGCAGGGCAATGCGGACGGTGTACAGGCCAAGCGACTTGATCGGACGATCGAGCACGACCTGGCTCTTGGCGATGGCGACGCCCGAGGCCTCGGAGAGGGTCTCGGCGATGTCGCGGCTCGACACCGAACCGTAGAGCAGGCCGGTGTTGCCGGCCTGACGGATGAGGACGATCGCCTTGCCGGCAACCTTGGTGGCCTGCTCGGCGGCAGCCTCGCGGCGCTTCTGGTTCTCGGCCTCGATGTGGGCGCGCTGGGCCTCGAAGAACCGCTTGTTCTCCTCGGTGGCGCGGAGCGCCTTGCGCTTCGGCAGCAGGTAGTTGCGGGCGTAACCCGGCTTCACCGACACGATGTCGCCGATGGTGCCGAGCTTCTCAACCCGTTCCAGAAGGATCAGTTCCATGGGGGCGCCTCCTTACTGGACCAGGAACGGCAGCAGGCCGATGTGACGGGCGCGCTTGATGGCCCGGGCCAGCTCACGCTGCTTCTTGGTCGAAACCGCCGTGATGCGCGAGGGGACGATCTTGCCGCGCTCCGACACGAAGCCGCTCAGCAGACGGACGTCCTTGTAATCGATCTTGGGCGCGTTCTTGCCCGAGAACGGGCAGCTCTTGCGCCGACGGAAAAACGGTTTTGCCATAGCTCAAGGCCTCCTTAGTGCCGCGGACCACGGCGTTCGCCGCGCTCGCCGCGTTCGCCACGTTCACCACGCTCGCCGCGCTCGCGGTCGTGCTTGCGCATCATGGCCGACGGGCCGGCTTCCAGCTCGTCAACGCGGATGGTCATGTACCGCAGCACGTCTTCGTTCAGCGCCACGTTGCGCTCCAGCTCGGCCACGGCGGCGGCGGGCGCTTCGATGTTGAACAGGACGTAGTGGGCCTTGCGGTTCTTGCGAATGCGGTAGGCGATGGTCTTCAGGCCCCAGTACTCGGTCTTGGTGACCTTGCCACCGCCGGCCTCGACGATCTTCGTGAACTGGTCGGCCAGACCATCGACCTGGGCGGTCGCAAGGTCCTGGCGGGCCAGGAAGACATGCTCGTAAAACGGCATGTGCTGCTCTCCTCTGTTGCCGATCGCTGGTGCCGGGCAATCCGGTCACCCCTCCGGCTGGCTGCGGGAAAAACACATGGCGGGGAACCGGCAAAGGCTCCCCGCCATGAGGGTTGTCTCATGCCGCAACTGCGGCAGGAACGCAAGGATAAATCAGGCGGCCTTCTTGGTGCTGGAGTACAGCGACCACAGCGAGGCCACTTCCTCGAAGCCCTTGCCCTTCACCTGGGCCAGAGTCGCCTTGGCGGCGGCGGCCTGACCGGCGCGCACCTGGGCGATGCCCTTCAGCAGCAGCGCCTCCGGCGTGGAGCCGGCCTTGGCGAAGGTGGCGGCGGCCACGTCATACTGGCCGAGGCCGTAGTAGGTCTTGCCCGCCGTCAGCAGGTCCGCCGGGTTCTTGGACGCGGCCATCTTGGCCACCTGGGCCTGGGCCTGGCTGGCGCGGGTCTCGACGCCCTTCAGGGTGTTCTGGGTGCGCGCATCGTTCGGCAGCTTGCCCTTCTCGATGCCCGCCTTCATGGCCTGGTAGCCAAGGCCCGGCGCGCCATTGGTGGCGGCCAGCTGGACGTACTCGTTGTACTCGGTGACCGAGTCGAGGTTGCCGGTGGCGTCGATCAGCAGGTACAGGCCGAGCTTGGCGGCCGGCGGCATCTGCTCGCCGCGCAGGTTGTACAGCAGCGCCTTCCAGTTGGCGGGCGACGGGTCGACGCGGATCAGCTGCTCGACGGTCTTGAGGTAGCCTTCCTTGTCACCCGCGCGGTACTGGGCGCCGGCAAGGCCTTCCAGATACTGCTTCTTCGGGCCGCCGGAGGCGATCAGCTTCTTGTAGGCCGAAGCGGCCTGGGCGTGCTGATTCAGCTTCACGTAGGACTGCGCCACGATCAGCTGCATGTCGGCGCTGGTCGACTTGGACGCAACCTGCACGGCCTTCTGGTACTGGCCGGCCTGATAGTAGAGCGGAGCGATCTGGTTCGGCGTGGCGCCGACAGCCTCAAGCTCCTTCGCGGCCGCCGCAAACTGACCGGTGGACGTGTAGACGTAGGCCGCAGCCTCGCCCACCTTCTTCTTCTCGAAGTCCGTCTTGGCGGCCTTGCGGGCTTCCTCGATCTTGGCGGTCGCAACCGCAGTCTGGCGCTTCTTGGCAGCGGCCATGGCGTCCTGGAGCGGTTTGCCCACCGCCTGGCTGAGCTGCTGCGCCACCGCCGGGGTGGAAACAGCAACCAGGGCGATCGGAGACGCGGTGGCCAGCGCCAGGGCCAATCCTAGGGTCGGAACTCGGAACATTGCAGCCTCACGTAATTTTATTACCGATTGGTTGGCCCGGATGGCTTATTTTTCCACCTACCTTGGCCGAGCCGAAGCGCGAACATACCATTCGGGCCGCTCAGGCAAAGAAAAAAGTTCGATTGACCGTTCCTGCAACGGGGTCAACGGGTGGTTGTTCGCAAATGGAGAACGCCATACGGCCCGCACCGGTTTCCATGCATCCAGCCTTGCCCGGCCGTTGCGCCTTCGTATATGCCCGCATATCAAACCGAACACACACACGGACACCATTGCAGGGAGTGCAGGACTTGGTGCGGGCATTCGTATTTCCGGGACAGGGCAGTCAGGCCGTCGGCATGGGCAAGGCGCTGCGCGACGCCAGCCAGACCGCTCGCGATGTATTCGGAGAGGTGGACGAGGCGCTGAAGCAGAATCTCAGCCGCCTGATGCTGGAGGGGCCCAGCGACGAGCTCACCCTGACCGAGAACGCCCAGCCGGCGATCATGGCCGTCTCGCTGGCCGTGGTGCGGGTGCTGGAGAAGGACGCCGGGGTTCGCCTGGCCGACAAGGCCGCCTACGTGGCCGGCCACAGCCTGGGCGAGTATTCGGCGCTGGCGGCGGCCGGTGCGTTCGAAATCGCCGACACCGCGCGGCTGCTGAAGCTGCGCGGCCAGGCCATGCAGGCCGCCGTGCCGGTGGGCGAGGGCGCCATGGCGGCCCTGCTCGGGCTAGACCTGCCCGAGGCGCAGGCGGTGGCCGCCGAGGCGGCGCAGGGTGAAGTCTGCACCGCCGCCAACGACAACGCGCCGGGCCAGGTGGTGGTCTCCGGCCACAAGGCGGCCGTCGAGCGGGCCATCGAGATCGCCAAGACCAAGGGTGCCAAGCGCGCGCTGCTGCTGCCGGTGTCCGCCCCCTTCCACTGCCCGCTGATGCAGCCCGCCGCCGACCGCATGGCCGAGGCGCTGGCGGAGGCTTCCATCCGCGCCCCGTTCGTGCCGGTGGTCGCCAACGTGACCGCCGCCCCGGTCTCCGACCCGGAAGACATCCGCCGCCAGCTGGTCGAGCAGGTGACCGGCGCGGTGCGCTGGCGCGAAAGCGTGGAGGAGATGGTCCGCCTTGGCGTCGACACCTTCGTGGAGTGCGGCGCGGGCAAGGTGCTCTCCGGCCTCGTCAAGCGCATCAACCGCGACGTGACCGCCCTGTCCATCGAGACGCCGGACGACGTCGAGGCCTTCCTCAAGACCCTCTGACCGCAGCCGTCATTCAAGGAGAATCGTGATGTCTTTGTTCAAGCTTGACGGGCTGCGCGCCCTCGTGACGGGCGCCTCCGGCGGCCTCGGCAGCGCCATGGCCGAAAGCCTGGCCGCCCACGGCGCGCGCGTCGCCCTCTCGGGCACCCGCCGCGAGGCGCTGGAAGCAGTGGCGGCGAAGCTGCCGAACGACCCGGTCATCCTGCCGTGCAACCTCTCCGATCCCGCAGCGGTGGAGGGGCTGGTGCCCGCCGCCATCGAGGCGCTCGGCGGCCTCGACATCGTGGTCAACAACGCGGGCATCACCCGCGACACCCTCATCCTGCGCATGAAGGACGAGGACTGGGCCCAGGTGCTCCAGGTGAACCTGGAAGCGGCCTTCCGCATCAGCCGCGCGGCGGTGAAGCCGATGATGAAGGCCCGCTTCGGCCGCATCATCAACATCACCTCCATCGTCGGTGTGACCGGCAACCCGGGCCAGGTGAACTACGCCGCCTCCAAGGCCGGCCTCATCGGCATGTCCAAGGCGCTGGCGCAGGAAGTGGCCAGCCGCGGCATCACCGTGAACTGCGTGGCGCCGGGCTTCATCGCCTCGCCGATGACCGACGCGCTGAGCGACGACCAGAAGGCCGCCCTCATGGGCAAGATCCCGGCCGGCCGCCTCGGCGAGGGCGCCGACGTGGCCGCCGCAGTGGTCTACCTCGCCTCCCGCGAGGCGGGCTACGTCACCGGTCAGACCTTGCATGTCAACGGTGGCATGGCCATGATCTAAGGCCTTTTGGCAGGTAAGAGCGTTATACTGTCAACTCGATCAGAGGATTGACGCTTTTTGGGCTTGTCACGAGCCGTTCGTCGGATTAGTGCCAGCCCGAATGGTGGATGCGAAACTGGCAACCGCCGCCGGAACAACCTCGTTAAGAATAAGGGACGAGAGATGAGCGATATCGCCGAACGCGTGAAGAAGATCGTTGTCGAGCACCTGGGCGTGGACGCCTCCAAGGTGACCGAGACCGCCAGCTTCATCGACGATCTGGGCGCGGACAGCCTCGATACGGTCGAGCTGGTCATGGCGTTTGAAGAGGAATTCGGGGTTGAAATTCCGGACGACGCCGCCGAGAAGATCCTGACCGTGAAGGACGCGATCGACTACATCCAGGCGAACGCGCAGTAAGAGTCCGCATGGGTGTTGTTTTGCCCGTGACGGAGTGAGATTCACGGCCCTCCAGGCATGGGGGGCCGTTCTCGTTTTAATCAAGGTCCGGCCGCGCACCGTGTTCGGATGGACTTGTAAGTTGAAGGAGGCGGAGACATGCGTCGTGTCGTCGTGACCGGATTGGGCATGGTGACCCCGCTGGGTGGCAGCGTCGAGACCACCTGGTCTAATCTGCTGGCGTCCAAGTCGGGTGCCGGTCCGATCACTATCTTCGATCCCGAAGGCTACGCCTGCCGCATCGCCTGCGAAGTAAAGCGCGGTGACGGCACCGGAATGACCTTCGACGCCAACAAGCGCGTGGATCACAAGATCCAGCGTCAGGTCGATCCCTTCATCGTCTACGGCATCGATGCCGCCGGACAGGCGCTGGAAGATGCCGGCCTGACCGACCTGGACGAGGCCACCAGCCTGCGCGCCGGCACGCTCATCGGCTCGGGCATCGGCGGCCTGCCGGGCATCGAGAAGGAATCGGTCAACCTGTTCAAGAACGGCCCGCGCCGCGTGTCGCCGCACTTCGTCCACGGCCGGCTCATCAACCTGGTCTCCGGCCAGGTCTCCATCAAGTACGGCCTGCGCGGCCCGAACCACGCCGTGGTGACCGCCTGCTCCACCGGTGCCCACGCCATCGGTGACGCGGCCCGCCTCATCATGCTCGATGACGCGGACATCATGGTGGCGGGCGGTGCGGAATCGGCCATCTGCCCGCTGGGCATCGCCGGCTTCGCCCAGGCGCGCGCCCTCTCCACCGCCTTCAACGACGAACCCGAGCGGGCCTCCCGTCCCTACGACAAGGACCGCGACGGCTTCGTGATGGGTGAAGGCGCGGGCTGCGTCGTGCTGGAGGAATACGAGCACGCCAAGAAGCGCGGCGCCAAGATCTATGCCGAAATCGTCGGCTACGGCCTGACCGGCGACGCCTACCACGTCACGGCCCCGGCCGAGGACGGCTCGGGCGGCTACCGCTCCATGGAAATGGCCCTGCGCCGCGCCGGCATGAACCCGGAAGACATCGATTACATCAACGCCCACGGCACCTCGACGCCGCTGGGCGACGAGATCGAGCTGGGCGCCGTGCGCCGCCTGTTCGGCAACGCCATCGGCAACGTGTCCATGTCGTCCACCAAGTCGGCCATCGGCCACCTGCTGGGCGCCGCAGGCGCGGTGGAGGCGATCTTCTCCATCCTCGCCATGCGCGACCAGATCGTGCCGCCCACCCTCAACCTCGACAACCCGTCGGAAGGGTGCCTGGGCGTCGATCTGGTGCCGCACAAGGCCAAGGAGCGGAAGGTGAAGGCCGTCCTCTCCAACAGCTTCGGCTTCGGCGGCACCAACGCCACGGTCATCTTCAAGGCGGTCTGATCCCGCCAGATCACCGGAAACACGGGGAACGGGGCCAGTACCGGGTACTGGCCCCGTTTCGTTTGTGGTAAAGGGTCTCCCATGGAATTCACCGCCAGGCAGAAGTGGGCCATCACCATCACAGCGTTGCTGCTCTGCGCCGCGCTCATGGCCGTGCTGTGGTTCGGCAACCTGTCCTACCAGTGGAAGGCCCCCGGACCCTCGACCCAGGACACCGTGGTGCTGATCGAGGAAGGCGCCTCGCTCACCCGCGCCGCCCGCAGCCTGGAGGAAACCGGCGTCATCGCCGACGCCAAGGCCTTCCTGCACATGGCCCGCCTGTTCGGCGGCCACAAACCGATCAAGGCGGGCGAATACGCCATGCCCGCGGGCGTCAGCCCGGCCGAGGCCCTGCGCCTGCTCCAGGAAGGGGCGGTGCTGCTGCGGCGCGTCACCATCGTCGAGGGCATGAGCGCCATCCAGGTCCACGAGCGGCTGATGGGCGAGGACCTGCTCACCGGCCCCGTTGACGTGCCGGAAGAAGGCACCGTGCTGCCGGATACCTACAGCTTCGTGCGCGGCGAAACCCGCCAGGCGGTGCTCGAGCGCATGCAGGCGGCCATGAGGCAGACCCTCGACGAACTGTGGGCCGCGCGCGACCCCGACCTGCCGTTCGCAAGCCCGCAGGAGGCGGTGATCCTCGCCTCCATCGTGGAGAAGGAAACCTCCCTCAAGCGGGAGATGCCCGAAGTCGCCGGCGTCTACATCAACCGCCTGAAACTCGGCATGAAGCTCCAGGCCGACCCCACCGTCATCTACCCCATCACCCAGGGCAAGCCGCTGGGGCGGCGCATCCGCCTCTCCGAACTGAAGGCGGAAAACGCCTACAACACCTACGTCATCTCCGGCCTGCCCGCCGGACCCATCGCCAACCCCAGCCGCCTCGCGCTGGAGGCGGTGCTCAAACCCGCCAAAACCCGGAACCTCTACTTCGTCGCCGACGGCTCCGGCGGCCACCGCTTCGCCGAAACCCACGACCAGCACGTGCGCAACGTGCAGAACTGGCGACGCTTCCGGGCCCGGAACGGCATCTAGTCACACCCCGGGCCAAAGCGTGAAACGCTCCGTCACCATCGCCGGACACCGCACCAGCCTCAGCCTGGAGCCGGAGTTCTGGACCCTGCTCCAGGCCGCCGCCGAGGAAGACGGCATCCCCCTCAGCCAGCTCGTCGCCCGCATCGACGAAGCCCGAACCACCAACCTCTCCAGCGCCATCCGCGTCTGGCTGCTGAACCGCCTGCTGGCAAAACTGGACGCCGCCTCGGGAGCGGGGGGGGATTGCTGAGGGGCTTTCAGGGAAGCTCTCGGGAGAGTTTTCAGGAGAGTTGTCAGGAGATTAGGGGAATGGGGGTCTTGGACCCCCTTTCGATCCCCCTGACGTTTTCAGGGCCGCACCCGGTCTTGCCGGTGTGCATCCACGGCCACGTGAGGGCATGACAGGCTTGAACGGGTCGTACCCGGTCATGCGGGCGTGCGAACCTGCCGAGCGCCGCAAGGGCTCCTTGGACGCCTTCAAATGGCCGGGAGAGGCCTCCACGAGGCATCAGGACGGGCATGACAGCGATGAATGGGCCGTGCCCGGCCATGCGGTCGTGTGCTCCTGTGGAACGCCGCTGGCGCTCCTTAAAAAATCATTCAAGGCGAGGCGTGGCAGGGAAAGAGGGGCGCGACGGGAGAGCTTGGTGTGGCCCGTTCAAAGAGGTCTCCTCATGGATGCGCCCCCCTGGATGCGCCCCCCTGGATGCGCTTCCAGGAGACCGGGTGCGGTCCGAAAAACGAATGCGAGGTTGCAGGAGGGGCAAGCCCCTCCTGCAAACAAAACAATCCCCAAAAACCTTCGGATAAGACCCCTAGTCCCGCACCACCCGGGTGGTGTGGCCCATCTTGCGGCCCGGGCGGGCTTCCCGTTTGCCGTAGAGGTGGACATGGAGGGTCGGGTCGGCGAGCAGGGTTTGCCAGTGGTTGGCGTCTTCGCCGATGAGGTTGCGCATTTCGACCCGGCCGAGCGGGTCGGTGGCGCCGAGCGGCAGGCCGCAGATGGCGCGCACGTGGTTTTCGAACTGGGAGGTGACGGCGCCTTCGATGGTCCAGTGGCCCGAGTTGTGGACGCGCGGGGCCATTTCGTTGAACAGCACCGTGTCGCCCACCACGAACAGTTCGATGGCGAGGACGCCTACGTAGTCGAGGGCGGTGGCGATCTTCTCCGCGGTGGCAACGGCGCTGGCGGCGAGTTGTTCGCTGAAGGGCGCGGGCACGCGGGAGATGTCGAGGAGGCCGTTCTTGTGGACGTTGTGCACCGGCCCGTAGTGGACCATGCGTCCGTCCTGGCCGCGGGCGACCAGCACGGAGACCTCACCGTCGAACGCGACCATGGCTTCGAGGATGGCGGGTTTGCGGCCGATGGTGTCCCATGCGGCGGCGGCGTCGGCGGGGGTGGCCAGGCGGGCCTGGCCCTTGCCGTCGTAGCCGAAGCGGCGGGTCTTGAGGATGGCGGGCGTGCCGATTTCGGCGATGGCGGCTTCCAGCTCCTCCAGCGTCGAGACGGCGCGGAAGGCGGGCACGCCGAGGCCGAGGTCCCGGACGAAGCTTTTCTCGGTGATGCGGTCCTGCGCCACTTCCAGCGCCCGGGCATTGGGCGCGAGCGGGGCGTGCTCGGAGAGCAGCCGGGCCGTGGCGGCGGGGACGTTTTCGAACTCGTAGGTGACGATGTCCACGTCCTTGACGAAGGCGCGCAGGGCGTCCTCGTCCTCGAACGCGCCGTTGACGGTCTTGGCCGCCACGTGGGAGGCGGGGCCGTCGATTTCGGGGCAGAAGATGTGGCAGCGGTAGCCGAGCCGGGCGGCGGCCTGCGCGATCATGCGCCCAAGCTGCCCTCCGCCCAGAATGCCGATGGTGGAGCCGGGAGGAAGAACGGTCATTGCGGTTGCTCGGCCACTCCGTTGGTCTGGGCCTCGCGCCAGGCAGTCAGGCGAGCATCCAGTTCAGGGTCGTTGAGCGCCAGGATGGAGGCGGCGAGCAGCGCGGCGTTGATGGCGCCGGCCTTGCCGATGGCGAGGGTGCCGACGGGCACGCCGCCCGGCATCTGGACGATGGACAGGAGGCTGTCCATGCCCTTCAGCGCCTGCGACTCCACAGGCACGCCGAGCACGGGCAGGGTGGTCATGCTGGCGGTCATGCCCGGCAGGTGTGCCGCGCCGCCCGCGCCCGCAATGATGACCTTCAGGCCCCGCGCCTTGGCGCCATTGGCGTATTCGTAGAGGCGGTCCGGCGTGCGATGCGCCGAGACGATGCGCTGCTCGAAGGGAACCCCCAGCTCCTGGAGCACGCGAGCGCCATGCTCCATCGTCGACCAGTCCGACTGGCTGCCCATGATGATACCGACAAGCGGTGAAGACGCGTTCATTGAAACTTCCGAACCCAGCGCTTGGAAAGCGCGCACTATAACGATGGTCTCGCCTGAGGCAATCGTCAGCGCGGCTTTTTGATCCCGGCCGCGCGATTCCGGGGGCGAAGAACCGTTGCGGACAGCCAACGTCTTGGCAAGGCCACAATTTTGGGCTTTTCTATAGCAAGAGTCGACGTGGGCGAAAGACCACCAACATGAAGATCCTGAGTACAGGTCGTGCGGGACCGGGCGGGGTAAGCTCTGCGACGCAGACATCCGGCACAAGCATGGCCCGCGCGGCGTCGGTGGAGACGGCCGCGCCGGTGGATCGCGTCGCCCAGATCGTGATGGCGATTCCTCCGCAGGAGATGACCGAGAAGGTCCGCGAGACCATCTCGGCCCTGATTCAGGAGGTGGACCACCTGCGGCGGCAGATCGAGCTGAAGGACGCCCGCATTCAGGAGCTGGAGAAGCTGGCCGATACGGACCCGCTGCTGCCGGTGGCGAATCGGCGCGCCTTCGTGCGCGAGCTGGACCGGGCGATCAGCTACACCGAGCGCTACAACGTGCCCGCTTCGCTGCTGTTCTTCGATATGGACCGGCTGAAGGAGATCAACGACACCTTCGGCCATTCCGCCGGGGACAAGGCGTTGCTGCATCTGGCGGACCTGCTGAAGCGCAACGTGCGCGCCTCCGACGTGGTGGGGCGGCTGGGCGGCGACGAGCTGGCGGTGATCCTGACCCATGCGGACGAAGCCCAGGCCCGCATGAAGGCGGAGAGCCTGGCCCGCATCATCGGAGACACCCCGCTGATGCTGGACGGCCAGCCGATCTGCGTGCGCGCGTCGGTGGGCGTGTGCACCTTCCGGCCGGGCCAGACGCCGGAGGAGATGCTCCAGCAGGCGGACGAGGCCATGTATCGCCAGAAGACGGTGGCCCGCACCGGCTGAGGCGGGCAGGGACGGGGTTGTTTCAGCAACACCGGATACGCAAAGGCTGGATACGAAAAAGGCCGCTCCCGAAGGAGCGGCCTTTTTCGCGTTCCGTGGGTCCGCGCCCTTAGTGCAGGCGGCGGTCCAGGTCGCCGATCGATTCGTCGACGATCTGCTTGCGCTTCTCGTCGGAGAGCTTCTCGGCGATGAGCCGCTTGGCCGCAGCCGAACCGGCGCGAATCGCGGCGTCGCGGATCTCTTCGATGGCCGTGCGCTCGGCGACGGCGATCTTGTTCTCCGCAGCCGCGCGGCGACGGTCGGTCAGGGCCTCGAGGTCCTGACGGGCCGCAGCGATCATGGCATCCGCCTCGGTCTTGGCCGCCGCCACGATCTCGGCGGCGGTGCGCTCGGCTTCAGCCAGCTTGGCCTGGTATTCGTTCTTCAGCGCCTCGGCTTCGGCGCGCAGGCTTGCGGCCTGGTCGAGCTGAGCCTTGATGCTGTCGATACGGGCGTCGAGCGCCTTGGCGATCGCCGCCGGCACCTTCAGGTACAGAAGGATGCCAACGAAGATCAGGGTGCTGACGGCGACCCAGCCCTTGGAGTCCAGCCCCAGGAAGGCGGGGTGGGCTTCGGAGTGGGCGTCGTGAACGGCATCGGCAACCGGCGCGGCAGCGTCGGCTACAGCAGCGGCGCCGTCAACGACGGCAGCGCTGAGGAGGGTGAGCGTGGTCGACATGCGTTCCTCCTTATGCCTTCACCGAAGCGACGGCCTGAACCGCCTCTTCCGCGCCGACAGTGACGCCGGTCAGCTTCTCGACGATCGTTGCAGCCGCCTCGGCGGCGACGGCATCGATCTGGGCCAGGCTCTGGGCCCGGGCATCCTGAATCCGCTTCTCGGCGGCCGCAAGGCGGGTGGTCAGCTCCGCGTCAAGGGCGGCCAGCTTCGCCGAGGTTTCGGCGGTGATGGCGTCCTTGGCGGCCGAGAGAACCTTGTGCGCCTCGGCCCGGGCCTTGGCCAGGGCTTCGTCGCGGGTCGACCCGGCAGCGGCGGCGGCTTCACGGGCTGCTTCCGCTGCGGCGAGCTCAGCCGTGATGTGCGCCTCGCGGCTTTCGATGACCTGTGCCACCTTCGGCAAGGAGGACCGTGCCACCACGAAGTACAGCACGGCAAAGACCAGCGCGAGCCAGACAATTTGCGATGCGAAGGTGGAAATATCTAATTGAGGCATGGCGGTCCCGTCAGTGTCCCGACGATACAAAGCGTCCCGGCATGAAGCCGGGACGCACATTCATACTGGTGGCTGCTGTCGATTAGACAGCAAACAGGAGCAGCAGCGCAACCAGGAAGGCGAAGATGCCCAGAGCTTCCGTCACGGCGAAGCCGAAGAACAGACGCGGAGCCAGCTTGCCTTCAGCAGACGGGTTACGCAGAGCGGCGCTCAGGAAGCTGCTGAAGATGTTGCCGACGCCCATGGCAGCAAGGCCGACGCCGATCGCCGCAATGCCGGCGCCGATGTACTTGGCAGCTACAGGATCCATTGGAGTTATCCTTTCTCTCGTATGGCAAGGTGGTGAGTTGGGATGAGGATTAGTGCAGGTTGACGGCGTCGTTAAGATAGATCGACGTCAACAGCGCGAAGACGTAGGCCTGGATGACCGCCACCAGCAGCTCGAGAGCCGTGAGGGCGACATTCATCGCCAGCGGCAGGACAGACATGGCGCTGAGCGCGCCGCCGGCCAGGCCGAGGCTGATGACGAAACCGGCGAACACCTTCAGAAGAACGTGACCGGCGGTCATGTTGGCGAAAAGACGGATGGACAGGGTCAGCGGGCGCGACAGGAACGAGATGACCTCGATCGGCACCAGCAGGAAGATGTTCATCCACGCCGGGCTGCCCTTTAGCCAGAACAGCGAGAAGAAGTGCAGGCCGTGCTTGGCGATGCCAATGGCGATGACCATCAGGAACACCAGCGCAGCCAGGGTCGCGGTGACGGCGATGTGGCTGGTGGTGGTGAAGGAGTAGGGCAGCATGCCCAGGACATTGGCGGCCAGCACGAACATGAACAGCGAGAACAGGAAGGGGATGTACTGCTTGCCCTTCGACCCGATGTTCGATTGCGCCAGATCCGCCACAAAGGCGTAGATGCTCTCGACGGCAGCCTGCCAGCGGCCCGGCACGACTGAGGCGCGGCGCATGCCGCCCACCATGAAGATCCAGATCGCCGCCAGCGCCAACACCATCCACAGGGAGGAGTTGGTGAAGGACACGTCCAAACCACCCAGGGTCAACGGCTTGATCGGTACGATTTCAAATTGTTCGAGCGGACTAGCCACCTGACGTGCCCCATTATTTCGCGTCTGAACTGTTCTCGTCCGTCTGGCTCATTTCCATCGAGGCTCGCTGAACATTGCGAAACCCCGCTGCAACCCCAAACAGGAAGAACAGGATTAACAACCACGGGCTGGTTCCGAACCAGCGGTCGAGCAGCCAGCCCATGCCTGCGCCGACCAGAACAGCAGCCACCAGCTCAACCCCCATGCGGAGGCCATAGCTCATGGCCTTTTTGCTTTGGGAACCTTCCGCGCGGCTGTCATCTTGACCGGTCCTCGCCTGTTTCAGGCGTGCCGATAAGGAGTCCAGCCGAGCCTTGTCCGGGTCTTCACCCATAAATGCCTCATGCGTCCGAGCCGTTCTGGTGACAGCCGGTTGTCCGGCCATATCACAAAAACGCCTCTTCGGCACCGCAGAAGCGCCGCCAAAGCGCGGCGGACCTTAGTGGCGGTCCTCCCAAGTGTCAAGGCAAGTCTAAGAATTCAGCTTTGCAACGAAGCGTAATTATTACAACAGCTTAGCTGGTGTCGTGAGAGCAGGCGGACGGGTCCTGATGTCGCAGTGCAGCGCAAATGTCACGCCGGCACCCCTCCACCCCTCTGAAAAGGCAGAGGTTTTTGCGGAATGTGCCAAATCCGCGAGGCTTTTCGCTATTCGGCCGCCAGCAGCATTTCGGCGCGCTTGAGGTCCACCGAAACCAGCTGGCTGACGCCCCGCTCGGCCATGGTGACGCCGTAGAGCCGGTCCATCCGGCTCATGGTGACCGCGTTGTGGGTGACGACGAGGAACCGGGTCTCGGTCTTTTTGGTCATTTCGATGAGCAGATCGCAGAACCGCTCCACGTTGGCGTCGTCGAGCGGCGCGTCCACTTCGTCCAGCACGCAGATGGGCGCCGGGTTGGTGAGGAACACGGCGAAGATGAGGGCGCAGGCGGTCAGCGCCTGCTCACCGCCCGAGAGCAGGCTGAGGGATTGCAGCCGCTTGCCCGGGGGCGAGGCCATGATCTCGAGGCCGGCCTCCAGCGGATCATCGGATTCCACCAGCGCCAGATGGGCCTGGCCGCCGCCGAACAGGCTGGTGAACAGGCTGGAGAAATGGCCGTTCACCATCTCGAACGCTTCCAGCAGCCGCTGGCGGCCTTCCCGGTTGAGCGTGCCGATGGAGGCGCGCAGCTTGGCGATGGCGGTCTCCAGCTCGGTGCGCTCGGCGATCATGGTGTTGCGCTGGGTCTCCAGCTCCTCCAGCTCGATCTCCGCGCGCAGGTTGACCGCACCCAGCCGCTCGCGCTCCATGCGCAGCCGCTCCACGTTGACCTCCAGCTCCCGCATCGGGGGCAGGGGCTCCTCGGCCGGATGCTCGATGGCCTTCAGCAGCAGCGGGGGCGGGCACTGGAACTGCTCGCCGATGCTGAGCGCCAGCTCCTGCCGCCGGGCATCGTAGTTCTCGACCGCCGTTTCGAGGCGGGCGCGCTGCTCGCGGGACTGGGCCAGCAGCTCGTTGGCCTGGCGCAGGTCGGAATCCTTGGTCCGCAGGCGGGTCTCCGCCTCGGCCAGCGTGTCGGCCGCCTTCTTGCGCCGCTCCTCCGCCTTGGCGATCTCGTCGGCCAGCGAGAGGCGCCTGGCCTCGATCTCGGCGGGGCGCGCCTCGATGCTGGCCAGCTCGGTCTCCGCCGCCGCCTTGCGCTCGGTGAGCACCAGCAGCTGCTGCTGGCCGCCGGACAGGCGCCCGGCCCAGGCCTCGCGCTCCACCTCGATGGTCTCCAGCCGCTTGCGGTCCGCCTGCAACTGGCGGAGCAGGGTATCGAGTCCGGCGCGGGCGCTGGCCAGATCGGCGCGCAGCTTCTCCACCAGGCGGCGCTGCTCGTTCACTGCCTGCCCGAGGGCATCCGTATCGGGCAGGGCGGCGATTTCCTCCAGCGCGGCGGCGCGCTCGGCCTCGCGCAGGGCGACTTCCTCGCCCAGCCGCTTCTCGGTGTCGGCCAGGCCTTGCAGGCGGCTGTCGCGCTTGGCGGCTTCCTGCTGGAAATGGGCGAGGCGGCGGCGGGCCTGATCCAGCGCCTGCTCCAGCTGGGCGCGCTGGCCGCGGGCCTCGCGCTCATGGGCGATGGCCTCGTCCAGCCGGGCCTGCGCGGCGGCGATCAGCTCCTGCGCGTGGGCGTCCGCCGCCTGAATGGCCGCATTCACCCGGGCCTCGACGGCGCTGACCGCCTCGCGGGCCTTCTGGTCGGCCTCGGCAATGCCGGCCTCGACGCGGGCCTGAACCGCCGCGATCTTCTCCTGCGCCTGCCGGGCGGCGGACTCGATCTCCGCCTCGACGCGGGCCTGAACGGCGCTGATGGCCTCCTGCGCGCGGGCGTCGGCTGCCTGAATCTCCGCCTCGACCCGGGCCTGGACGGCGCTGATCGCCTCCTGCGCCCGGGCATCGGCTGCCTGAATCTCCGCCTCGGCGCGGATCTGGACGGCGCTGATCGCCTCCTGCGCACGGGCGTCGGCGGCGGCCAGTTCCGTCTCGACGCGGGACTGGAGGGCGGCGAGGGTTTCCTGCGCGCGGGCATCGGCCTCGGCGACAGCGGCTTCGAGCCGGGCCTGAAGGGCCGACAGGGTTTCCTGCGCCTGCGCCTCGGCAGCCTGAAGGGCGGCCTGGCCGGAGGACTGGGCCTCGTCCATCCGCTTCTGCGCGGCGTCCAGCGCGGCGGTGGTCTCGGCAATCACCGTCTCAAGGCGGCGCTCTGCCACCTCCAGCTCGGCGGCGACCGCCGTGCGGCGGTTGCGCTGGGCGAGATATTCCTGCTCCGAGCCGCTCTGCGGCGCGGCGGCGTAGAAGCCGTCCCAGCGCCACAGCTGGCCGTCACGGCTCACAAGGCGCTGGCCGGGGCTGAGCCGCGCCGCCAGACGCGCGCCGTCCTCGGCGGACTCGACGACACCGATCTGGCGCAGGCGGCGGGCAAGGCCGCCCGGGGCCTTCACCACCTCGATGAGCGGACGCGCGCCCTGGGGCAGGGGGCTGTCCGCCGCGTCCGTGCCGGCCTCGGGCCAGCGGCGCTTCGCGGTGCCGCCGACCGGCGCGTTCAGATCCTCGGCAAGGGCCGCGCCCAGCGCCGCCTCATAGCCCGGCTCCACCGACAGCTGCTCGATGACCGGCGTGCCGCCCGCCTGTTCCTGACGCGCCGCCAGCAGGCGGTCCAGCGTCTGCAATTCGGTCTTGAGCGAGGCGACGAGGGCTTCCGCCTCGCGCCGCTCGCGGGTGGCGGCTTCGCGGGCCGCCTCCAGCGCTTCCAGCGCCGCCTGCCGCTCGGCCTCGACCCGGGCGCGCACGGCCTCGCGCTCCGCTTCCACCGCGGTGCGGGTGCGGGTGCGCTCCTCCTCGGCCTGAGCCCGCACGGCGTCGCGCTCCGCCTGAACCCGGCTGCGGGTCTCCTCGCGCTCGGCCTCCAGCCGGGCGCGGGTGGCCTGACGCTCGGCCTCGGCCTCCGCGCGCACGCGATCCCGCTCCGCCTCCACCCGGGCGCGCACCGAATCGCGCTCGGCTTCCGCGTCCTGACGGGTGCGGTCCCGTTCCGCCTGAAGGCGGGCGCGGGCGGCGTCGCGCTCGCTCTCCGCGTCCTGGCGGACCTGCTGGCGCTCCGCCTCCGCCCGGGCGCGAATCGCATCGCGCTCGGCTTCCGCTTCCTGACGGACCTGCTGGCGCTCGGCCTCGAGGCGGGCGCGGGTCGCTTCCCGCTCGGCTTCCGCCTCCTGCCGGACACGCTGGCGCTCGGCCTCCTGCGCGCGGCGCACTGCCTCGCGCTCGGCCTCCGCTTCCTGACGGGTGCGCTGGCGATGGCTTTCCGCCTCGATACGCGCGCGCTCGGCCGCCTGGATGCGCTCGGCCTGAGCCTCCAGCGCCGCCTCGGTCTCGTGCACGGTCGCCTCGGTCTCGGCGAGGCTGGCGCCGTCGCTGCGGGCTTCCGCCTCCAGCCGGGCGCGCTCCGCGTTGATGCGGGCCAGATCGTCCTGAAGGCGGGCGATGCGCTGACGCGCCGCCTCCGCCTGCGAGTCCAGCGCCCCCTTGCGGGCCAGCACCTGCGCGTGCTCGCGGGTCAGTTCGTCGAACTGCCGCTCGCCCTCCGACGCTTCCGCCTCGGCGGCGGAAACGGCGGCGCGGGCCTCGGCCTCGCGCTCGGCGTCCTGCGACAGGCGCGCCTCGATCTCGGCCTTCTCCTGCGCCAGCCGCTCAAGGGCGGCCGCGCCGTCGGCCTCCAGTGAGGCCTCGCGCTCCATGTCGCGGTTGATGTCCTCCAGCTGCCGGGTCAGCTGCTCCCGCCGCTCCAGCAGGCGCTTCTCCTCCGCCGCCAGTTCGTCGCGGGCGAGCGTGAGGCGCTGGAGCGCGGCAGCGGCGTGGGCCTCCTCCTGCCGCAGGTTGGGAAGCTGCGCCGCCACCTCCGCCTGCTCGGCGGAGAGGCGGGCGGTGGCGGTGGTCCACTCGGCGACGGCGGCGTCCACCGCCTTCAGCTGCTCCTGGCTTTCGGCCAGCCGCTGGGCGGCCTCCTGCCAGCGCTGATAGAGCAGAATGGCCTCGCCCCGGCGGATCTCGGCCGACAGGGTGCGGTACTTCTCCGCCTGACGGGCCTGGCGCTTCAGCGCGCCCACCTGGCCTTCCATCTGGCCCAGCACGTCGTCGAGGCGGGTGAGGTTGGTCTCGGCGGCACGCAGCCGCTGCTCGGCTTCCTTGCGCCGGGTGTGCAGGCCCGAGATGCCCGCCGCCTCTTCGAGGATGGCGCGGCGCTCTGTCGGCTTGGCGGTCACGATCGCGCCGATGCGGCCTTGGGAGACCAGCGCGGGCGAATGGGCGCCGGTGGCGGCATCGGCGAACAGCAGCTGCACGTCCTTCTGGCGCACGTCCTTGCCGTTGATGCGGTAGGCCGAGCCCAGATCCCGCTCGATGCGGCGGGTGACCTCGATCTCGTCCGCGTCGTTGAACTGGGCGGGCGCGCGGCGGCTGCTGTTGTCCAGCAGCAGGGTGACGTCGGCGAAGTTGCGGGGCGGGCGGTTGCTGGTGCCCGCGAAGATCACGTCCTCCATCTCGGTGCCGCGCATGGACTTGGCGCTCGATTCGCCCATGACCCAGCGCAGCGCTTCGAGCAGGTTGGACTTGCCGCAGCCGTTGGGGCCGACAATGCCCGTCAGACCCTCCTCGATCCGCATTTCGGTGGGATCGACGAAGGACTTGAAGCCCGAGAGCCTGAGACGCTTGAAGTGCACGCCGGTCGTTCTTTCCTGTCAGCGCGGACGGGAGGCGCGGCCCTTATTTCAGGGCCGCGTCGAGACGGGCCCGCACATCGGGCCAGCTGCTCACGCTCTCCAGCTTCTTGCCGTTGAGCACGAAGCTGGGCGTGCCGGAGATCTGGTAGGTCTCGATGGCTTCCTTGCGCATGTCCGCCAGCCGCTTGATTTCAGCCTGGTCGGTGAGGGCCTGGTCGAACTTGGCCTTGGGGATGCCGAGGCGGCGCACATACTCGTCCAGCTTGCCCAGCTCGGCCAGCGCCTTGATCTGCTGCTGCTGCGGAACGGCGGCCAGCTGCTTCTGCTGCTCCTCCGTCACCTGCATGAACGGCTTCACCCACTGTTCCTGCCGGGAGAAGAAGGCGTCCAGCAGCGGGAAGAAGCGCTTCGTCCCCTGGGAGCGCGCCAGCAGGGAGGCCGCGTAGTCCGGGCCGGTCAGGATGAAATTGCGGAACTCGTACCGCACCTTGCCCGATTTGACGTATTCGTTCTTCAGCGTGTTCATCGCCTCGTTGTGGAAGGCGGCGCAGTGCGGGCAGGTGAGCGAGGCGAATTCGATCAGGGTCACCCGGGCCTTGGGGTTGCCCATGATGAAACCGCCCTCCGGCGTCTTCTGGACAACCGTGGTCCAGTCCACCGTCTTGCTGGCGGCGGCAGGGGCGCTCTGGGTGGCGGCGGTCTTGGTGGCCGCGCTCTGGGCCGAGGCCATGGGGGCGGCCGCGGACAGCGCCATTCCGAAGGCGGCAACCGCCGCGAAGCTGACAGTGACAACCTGCTTCTTCAACATCTCGTAGCCTTTCGAGAGTGAGTGCCTACCCCTAGTGGCGGGGCGAAGTATGGGCCGGGAGAGCCCTTTCTGCCAAGTCCCCTTGTAGGGGTTATCCACAAGCTTTTGGGCGCGAAAGGACCAACCGGCCGAGCCGTTCAAGGGCGGCGGCGAGCGACCGGTCTTTCACATCTTTCACTGCATCTTCAAGCACTTTTGCCTCCTCGGGCGCAAGGGGCGGAGTCTCCTGTCCGGCAATGTCGGCGGGCTCGGGCACCGGCCCCTGCCGCAGGGCGAGCCGCTCCACCGCCGCGTAGCCGAAGAAGCGGTTCACCCGCTCGATCACCTGCGCCTGCACGTGGGCAAGATGCAGGGCGAAGGGGCCGTCCACCTGGATGGTGAGGGTGCCGCCCCGGCGCTGGCCTGCGGGAAAGCTGAGCTTGACCGGCAGGCAGAAGCGGGTGAACTCGGGGCCGACGATCTCCTTCCAGCGGGAGACGACGGCAGCCTGCACGAAGCCCTGGCGGCGGATGGCGCGATCCGCCACCAGCGCGGTGAGGTCGGAGACGCGGGTGGCCGTGCGGCGGCGGCCGCTGCCGTACCGCCTGTCCGCCTCGGCCTGCGCCTCGCCGGACGACTTGCCGGGCGCGCCGGATTTGCGGTTGGTGCCGCCCCTGCCGGGCGCGCGGGGATTGGATGACTTGTTCACAGCCCGTCTTATGCCATAGGTGAGGGGATGTCCGTCCAGATCCTTCCTGTTGCGTCCGACGCAGCCCGGTCTCTGCTCGACTGGTATGACCGCAACGCCCGCGTGCTGCCCTGGCGCACCCCGCCCGGTTCTGCCCGGCGGCCGGACCCCTACGGGGTGTGGCTCTCCGAGATCATGCTCCAACAGACGACCGTTGCCGCCGTCATCCCCTACTACGAGAAGTTCCTCGCCCGCTGGCCGACCGTGCGCCATCTGGCGGCGGCGCCGCTGGAGGAGGTGCTCCACGCCTGGGCGGGGCTCGGCTACTACGCCCGCGCCCGCAACCTGCACGCCTGCGCGCAGGTGGTGGTGCGCGACCACGGCGGCCGCTTCCCCGAGAGCGAGGCCGCGCTCCTCGCGCTGCCCGGCATCGGCGCCTACACGGCGGCGGCCATCGCCAGCATCGCGTTCGGCCAGCGGGCGGTGGTGGTGGACGGCAATGTGGAGCGGGTGGTCTCCCGCCTGTTCGCGCTGGAGGCGCCGCTGCCCGCCGCCCGGCCGCAGGTGCGGGCGCTGGCCGATCAGCTCACGCCCGAGGCGCGCGCCGGCGACTATGCCCAGGCCATGATGGATCTGGGGGCGGGGGTGTGCACGCCGCGCTCCCCCTCGTGCGGGGCCTGCCCGCTGGCGGCAGGGTGCGCGGCGCGGGCGAGCGGCACGCCCGAGCGCTGGCCGCTCAAGAGCCCGAAGGCGGAGAAGCCCACCCGCCACGGCCTCGTGTTCTGGCTGGAGGCGGAGGGGCAGGTGCTGCTGCGCCGCCGCCCGTCCAGGGGGCTGCTCGGCGGCCTGCCGGAGATCCCGTCCTCCGCCTGGAGCGAAACGCCGGTCGGCAGCGGCTGGCACCTGTTCGATCAGGCTCCCGTCGAGGCGGACTGGCAGGTGCTGCCGGGCGGCGTGCGCCACACCTTCACCCACTTCCATCTGGAGCTGCGGGTGGCGCAGGGGCGGCTGCCGCGCCGGGTCAATCCGCCCGAAGGGTTCTGGCATCCGGTTGCCGCGATCGAGGCGGCGGGCCTGCCCACCGTGATGCTGAAGGCCGCGCGCCACGCGCTCACGCCCCGGCTGGTATGAGCGGACTTCCCGGCGAGGCGAAGCCGGGCTATTCACCGTATGGCAAGGTCATTACGGCTTGAATGGCCGGGGTTCCTTTGAGGATGGAGCAACGGGAATGAACAAGTTTGTGGCGGCGTTTGTTCTGGCCTGCGTGGCGCTGGGCGCGACGGCCTGCAACACCGTGAAGGGGCTGGGGCGCGATATCGAATCCGTGGGCCGGACCGGCGAGGACGTTATCAAGGGCAAATAAATCCTTGGTCTTGCTGGCTGAAACGGCCCGCAAGATGGCGATGGCAGGGAACTTTATGACGGGTGCGGACTTGTCCTCTTTGGCACTCATTGCAGGAGCAAGTCACCATGACCGTATTCATCCGGTTCATGCTCGTCTCGGCCATCGCCCTCGGGGCGGTCGCCTGTAATACCGTCCAGGGCGCCGGCCAGGACATCGAGTCCGTCGGCAAGGAAGGCGAGAAGGTGATCAACAAGAAGTGATCCGCCTGACGCCCTTCGCTTTCCTTTGACGCAAGCAAAAGAAAAGCGCCGCCAGCAAGGGCGGCGCTTTTCCATTTCAGGATCGGCCCGGGAGAGCCGTGCGGGACGCTCAGGCGCTGGCCATGGTGGCCCGCAGCTTCTGGCGGAACTGGTCGATGGGCACCAGCTTGCCGCGCTGCTCCACGTGCCAGAAGGTCCAGCCGTTGCAGGCCGGCGCACCCTGCACCTTGGCGCCGATCTGGTGGATGGAGCCGGTGGCGTCCTTGATGGCGAGCGAGCCGTCCGCCCGCACCTTGGCGGCGTAGCGGCGCTGCGGGTCGGTGAGCACGCAGCCCGGCTGCAGCAGCCCGGTCTCGATGAGCTTGCCGAAGGGAATGCGCGGCTCCGCCCGCTTGGAGGTGGTGATGGCCAGCGCCTCGTCCTCCAGCCGCTCGACCTTGGCGATGCGCTCCGCCGCGATCTGCACGTAGCGGCGCTCCCGCTCGATGCCGATGTAGTCGCGACCCAGCCGCTTGGCGACCGCGCCGGTGGTGCCGGAGCCGAAGAACGGATCGAGCACCACATCGCCCTGCCGGGTGGAGGACAGGATCACCCGGTGCAGCAGCGACTCCGGCTTCTGGGTGGAGTGGGCCTTCTCGCCGTCGATGCGCACCCGCTCCGCGCCCGAGCAGATGGGCAGGAGCCAGTCGGAGCGCATTTGCAGATCTTCGTTCAGCGCCTTCATCGCCTCGTAGTTGAAGGTGTAACGGGCGTTCTGCGACTTGGAGACCCACAGCAGCGTCTCGTGGGCGTTGGTGAACCGCGTGCCCTTGAAGTTGGGCATGGGGTTGGCCTTGCGCCACACGATGTCGTTGAGAATCCAGTAGCCCAGATCCTGAAGGATCGCGCCGACGCGGTAGATGTTGTGGTAGCTGCCGATCACCCAGAGGGTGCCGTTGTCCTTCAGCACGCGGCGGGCGGCCGTCAGCCAGGCGCGGGTGAAGTTGTCGTACTCGGCGAAGCTGGAGAACTTGTCCCAGTCGTCCGTGACCGCGTCCACCTTGCTGTTGTCGGGACGCAGCAGCTCGCCGCCCAGCTGGAGATTGTACGGAGGATCAGCAAAGATCATATCCACCGACCCGGCGGGCAGGCGGTTCATTGTCTCAATGCAGTCGCCCTCAAGGATCTGATTGAGCGGCAGCGAATCCATCTGGTTTTACCCTTGACCTTTGACTGAACAAATCATTCGGCCAAAGTGATTCGCCGATTCGCAAAGGTCAACGGGTCGATTCGGTGGCGGAATCAGCACGATTTCTCCGAGTCGCACCGAAACGACTCGACGTTACGACTCGGATACAAACTGTAGAGTCGCGATTCGCCCGGAGACTCAAGATGATGCGGTGTTGCCGAAAAGACTCACTCGGCAACTTCTTGCGGAAGCAGCTCCCGGACCGGCGCGAAAGAGCGCCGGTGATGGGGCGTCGGGCCGATTTGCCGCAGCGCTTCCAGGTGTTCGGCGGTGCCGTAACCGGCGTTGCGCTCCCAGCCATAGCCGGGGTGTTCGCGCGCCAGCCGGTCCATGATCCGGTCGCGGGTCACCTTGGCGACGATGCTGGCGGCGGCAATGGAGAGGCAGCGGGCGTCGCCCTTCACCACCGTGTGGCAGGGGATGGGCAGCCGGGGCGCGCGGTTGCCGTCCACCAGCGCAACGGCCGGGGAGACAGGCAGGGCCTCGACCGCCCGGCGCATGGCCAGAAACGTGGCCTGGAGAATGTTGATCCGGTCGATCTCCTCCGGCCCGGCCTCGCCGATGCCCACGTGGGCAGCGTCGAGAATGGCCTCCAGCAGCGCCTCGCGGCGCGCGCGGCTGAGGGTCTTGGAATCGTGGATGCCATCCGGCAGGCGGGAGGGATCGAGCACTACCGCCGCCGCCACCACCGGCCCCGCCAGCGGGCCGCGGCCTGCCTCGTCGATGCCGGCCACAAGGCCGCCGCACGCGGCCGCGTGGGCCAGTTCCAGTTCGAGGGTGGGCAGGATCTTCGCCATGGCCGCTTCAATACAGCGGCGGGCGCGCAGCGCAATCCGTTCCGGCGAAAAAGGGGCGAAACTGAAGGCCTCGCGCAAGTGGCCCGAAAAGGGATGCGGGAGAGCTGGGGTAAGCTCTCCCGCGGGCAGGGTTTACGAGAGGCCCCGGGGCGGGTGAGTGGCACCCCGGGGTATCCGGCCATCACCCATACAGGGCCGGATTTCGGATCAGGAGCGGGCTCAGTCTGCCCGGGACAGGGCGGTGGCCGGCTGCTCCTTGAAAGCGACGGTCAGGTCGGCCTCCTGACCGGGCGTCAGCGCGACGCCGAAGCCCACCTGGAACTCCACCTGGCGGGGGCTCTGCGAGCCCGGCAGAGGCGGCAGCTTGTTCAGCTTCTCGACGGCGCGCAGGGCGGCGCGATCGAGCGCACGATCACCGGTCGACTGGGCGACGTAGATGTTCTCCAGCGTGCCGTCCGGCCGGACGGTGGCGGAGACCCGGGCGATGCCCTGCCGGGACTGGCGCATGGCGGTGAACGGATAGTGCAGGTTGCGGTCCAGTTCGGCCTGGGCCTGCTCCATCCACGCGCGTGCGGTGGCAGGATCGGCGATGGCCGCTTCGCTCGGCGTGGCGGTGGTGACCAGCATGGTGCCGGTGGTCAGAACGAGGGCCGACAGAGCGCAGGCGAACTTCTGAATGGAGCGGAAGGAAATGACGGACATGGCGTGGACCTCCTTGTGAGGGTTTGAGCTGACGGGCGGACGCTTCTGTTTACGGCTTCGATGTGTTTTCACGTTGTTGTCGTGTTGGTGTGTTAGATTAGTACTACACCAGTTCAATAACACAATAGGATTCTGCGAAACGCTCGACGAACCGTGCAGAACCATCGATGAATTGAGTGAAAACCTCGAAGTTGCGCCGCTCCGGGGTATGTTGCCCGGCCCGAGGGGTGTGTTGGTGGGGCCAGGCGGAGACTCAGAACAGCGAGAGCTGGGGGCCGTCAGGCGGCCGGAAGTGATCCTCCGAGAGGGTGAACTGGTCGCGGTCCAGCCCGTGGCGCGCGCAGGCGGCGCGGAATCGGCTGCGCAGCATCCGGGCATAGGCGCTGTCGCCGCCGGACATGCGGCTGCCGAAGGCGGGGTCGTTGAGGCGGCCGTCCCGGCTCTGCCGCAGGAGGGAGAGGACGCGGGCCGCCCGGTCGGGCAGGGCCGCCTTCAGCCATTCCTCGAACAGCGGGGCCACCTCCCACGGCAGGCGCAGCAGGATGGAGGAGGCGCCCCGCGCCCCGGCCGCCGCGCCCGCCGCGACGATGCGTTCGATCTCGTGATCGTTGAGGCCGGGGATGAGCGGGGAGAGGAACAGGTTCACCGGCACCCCCGCCTCGGCCAGCTGCCGGATCGCCTCGATCCGCCGCTTCGGGGTGGAGGCGCGCGGCTCCATGGCGCGGGCGAGGCGGTGGTCCAGCGTGGTGACGGAGATGTTGACGATCACCAGGTTACGCGCCGCCAGCCGGGAGAGCAGGTCCAGATCCCGCGTCACGCCGAAGTTCTTGGTGGTGATGGTGACCGGGTGACCGGTGCGGTCCATCACCTCCAGCAGGCTGCGGGTGATGGCGAAGCGCTTCTCGATGGGCTGGTAGGGGTCGGTGTTGGTGCCCATGGCGATGGGGGCGGGCACATAGCCCCGCTTCCCCAGCGCCTGCTCCAGCAGCGCGGCGGCGTTCGGCTTGGCGAACAGCTTGGTCTCGAAGTCCAGCCCCGGCGAGAGGTCCATGTAGGCATGGGTGGGGCGGGCGTAGCAGTAGATGCAGCCGTGCTCACAGCCGCGATAGGCGTTCACGGACCGGTCGAACGGCAGGTCCGGGCTCTGGTTGCGGGTGAGGATGGTGCGCGGCGTCTCGAGAGTGACGGTGGTGTCGAGCGGCGGCAGCTCGTTGCCCCACTGGCCGATCCCGGCACCTTCCGCGTCCAGCCAGTCGCCGTCCGCCTCGCGGTCCGGCAGGCCGAACCGCGGGCTGGCCCGGTTGTTTGTGGCGGCGCGTCCGTGGGTCTGGGTCATGGCGCAAATAGAACATAACAAGAACAAATTTGCAAGATCCCGCCCGTTCCGATTTTCCGCGATCGGCTCTTGACCTTGAGGGCGGAAGGCCCCACCTTCCCGGGTGTGCGGGCCGGGCCCCTCTGGCGAGTGCCGCAATGGCCTCGTGATGTCGGACCGCATCGAGTGCGCTCGATGCCAGGGTCCGGTTGCCGCAAGTCCCATCCAGACCCTGAAACCCGGATACGGATCGTCCCCTTCGGGCGGCCTTCTCCCCGGACATCGTGCGCCTCGAACCACCGTTCGATCGGGAGAGGCATATGCACGAAGTGATCACCGGCGTTCTCGCCCAGCCGTGGCTGGGGACGCCTGTCTGGATGTGGGGCGTTTTTCTCAGTGTCGTCCTCGCGCTGCTGGCGCTGGATCTGGGCGTCGTCCACCGCGACCAGCGGGAAATCGGCGTGAAGGAGAGCCTGCTGCTCTCGGGCGTCTACATTGCCCTCGGCCTCGGTTTCGGCGGCTGGGTGTGGTGGCAGCTGGGCGCGGAGGCGGGCACGGCCTACATCACGGGCTTCGTGGTGGAGAAAAGCCTGGCGATGGACAACGTGTTCGTCATCGCCATGATCTTCAGCACCTTCGCCATTCCCCGGCTGTACCAGCACCGGGTGCTGTTCTGGGGTATCCTCGGCGTCATCGTGCTGCGCGGCCTCATGATCGGCGCGGGCGCGGCGCTGGTGGCCGAGTTCGGCTGGGTGCTCTACCTGTTCGCCGCCTTCCTCATCCTCACCGGCATCAAGATGTGGGTGAGCGCGGAGGAGGGGTTCGCGGTGGAGGAGTCCCGCATCCTCCGCTTTCTGCGCCGCCACTGCCGCGTCACCGACACGCTGCACGGCGACCGCTTCTGGGTGCGCGGGGCCGATCCGAAAACCGGCCGGACGGTGCTGTTCATGACCCCGCTGATGCTGGCGCTGCTGATGGTGGAGTTCGCGGACGTGATCTTCGCGGTTGATTCGGTGCCGGCGATCTTCGCCATTACCACCGACCCGTTCATCGTCTACACCTCGAACATCTTCGCGGTGCTGGGCCTGCGCGCGCTCTACTTCGCGCTCGCCGCGATGGTGCACCGGTTCCACTACCTGAAGTACGCGCTGAGCGTGCTGCTGGTGTTCATCGGGTCCAAGATCTTCATCGCGGATTTAGTCGCGCTGCCCGGCGGCAAGTTCCCGCCAAGCTGGTCTCTTGCGGTCACGGCCGCCATATTGGGCGCGGGCGTCGGCTACTCCCTGTGGAAGACGCGCCAAGCCGGGGGCGCACACGGATAGCGCTCCAGCGAAGCGAACCGGAGCAGGCGGGACGGACCGTGGCTCCGGCGGGGCGGACGACACTGCAATTTAACGGAGCAAGGGCATAAATTCGCGGGCGGCAGCGCTTTTGCCAAAGGCTGATTTTCAGAACGTAGCGTGTTGGAACGAATGCATATGTACAAGCCGATGGATTCGCAGATCATCGAAACTCTCCCCCTCCAGCTGCAGACCGCGCGGCTGGTGGGGCACCGCATTGGCCCCGGAGATTTCGAAAACCTGCGCCTGCTGCACCGCAACCCGGTGGTGATGCGGACCCTCTCGCCCACCGGCGAGCCCTGGACGGAGGAGGAAACCCGCACCATGATCCAGCGGGCGGCGGAGGTCTGGGAAACCCACGGCTACGGCCCGTGGCTGTTCGAGCTGGACTACACCCACACCTTCATCGGCTACTGCGGCCTGCGCCCCGAGGTGTTCGACGGCGAAGACTGCGCCGAACTGCGCTACGCCGTGCGCGCCTCCCAGTGGGGACAGGGCTACGCCAGCGAAATGGCCCGGGCCGTGCTCTACCCGCGCTACATCGCCAATGTGGAGGTGCCGATCGTCAGCACCATCTCGGCAGGCGATGCCCCGGCGCGCAAGGTGCTGGAAAAGCTCGGCTTCACCTTCGACAAAAACATCGAACGCGGCGGCCGCGCCCACGAACTCTACCGGTTGGAACGCTGAGGGGTTCTGGAAGGGGTTCTGGTTTTCGCAGGAGGGTCCTGGACCCTCCTGCACCTCCCTTCAGGATAGGGACGTGCGATTGATGAAGGGTGCGGCCCAATGAAATGATACGGCCGTGTTTCCCGTGCGCGCTGGACACGCGGCGCTCAGAGCGAACGGGAGCGCGAGGGTCCAAGACCCTCGCAAGCAAATCCCCTGAAAAAAACTCAAGCCGTCAGGATGATCGGCGTGCCGCGGGTGACGACGATGGTGTGTTCGAACTGGGCCATGGGGGCCATGTCGGCCGGGTAGAGCGACCAGCCGTCGTCCGCCTCGACGATCTTGCCGTTGCCGGTGGTGAGGAACGGCTCGACGGTGATGACCAGCCCTTCGTGCAGCTTCTGGCGGGCGCTGCGCACGTAGTGGTTCCAAACCGTGGGCTCTTCGTGGATGTGGCTGCCGACGCCGTGGCCGGTGAGGGTGTTGCACACCCGGAAGCCGGCGGCGTTGGCTTCGGCCTCGACCCGCTTGCCGATGGCGTTGATCGGCTGGCCTGCCTTGGCGGCGTAGATGCCCTTGGTCATGGCGCGCTTGGTGGTCTCCAGCAGCTTGTTCTGCTCGGGCGTGCCCTTGCCGCCGACCACCATGGAGGCGCCGCTGTCCGTCCAGTAGCCGTCCAGGTCGAGCGACACGTCGATGTTGATGAGGTCACCCTCGCGCAGGGGGCGCTCATCGGGGATGCCGTGGGCGACCACGCCCTCGATGGAGATGCAGGTGGCGCCGGGGAAGTTGTAGGCCGCGCGCGGAGCCGAGCGGGCTCCGGCGCGGTCCATCATCTCCTGTGCCATACGGTCGAGTTCGATGCCGGTGACGCCGGGCCTGGCTTCGTTCAGCATGGCGCGGAGGATATCCCGCACCAGCGCGCCCGAGCGCTTCAGGCCAGCGAGCTGGCGTTCGTCTTCAACCGTCACGGCATCACTCCGTCTTGCGCATCAGAGGGAAGGGGTCACGCTCGATTGCGCAATCCTTCGCTCGGGTCAACCGCCTGTTTGGTGCGCTTGACCATCAGCTTGTTGAGCGCATTCACGTAGGCCCGCGCGCTGGCGACCAGCGTGTCGGCGTCCGCGCCCTGGCCCTGGGTGGTGCGGCCGTTCTCCTCCAGGCGCACGGTCACCTCCGCCTGCGCGTCGGTGCCTTCGGTCACGGCGTGCACCTGATACAGCTGCAAGGTGGCGTCGTCGTGGGGCACCAGCTTGCGGATGGCGGCAAACAGGGCGTCCACCGGGCCGCTGCCCTTGGAGACGGCGGTGTGCTCCTCGCCGTCGATCCGCAGGGAGACGATCGCCCGCTGGCCGTTGGAGCCGCAGTAGATCTCCACCTCGGACAGCTGGATGCGGTCGTGGGCGCGCAGGGTCTCGTCGTCCACCAGGGCGATGATGTCCTCGTCGTAGACGTGCTTCTTGGCGTCAGCCAGCGCCTTGAAGCGCTTGAAGGCGTCCTGGAACTCGTTGTCGGACAGGCGGTAGCCCAGCTGTTCCAGCTTCTCGCGGAAGGCGGCGCGGCCCGAGTGCTTGCCCATCACCAGGTTGTTGGCGGACAGGCCCACGGACTCCGGCGTCATGATCTCGTAGGTCTGCTTGTTCTTCAGGACGCCGTCCTGATGGATGCCGCTCTCGTGGGCGAAGGCGTTCGCGCCGACAATGGCCTTGTTGGGCTGGACCGTGAAGCCGGTGATCGCCGAGATCAGGCGCGAGGAGCGGGTGATTTCGGTCGTCACGATGTTGGTGGTGTAGGGCAGCACGTCGTGGCGGGTGCGCAGCGCCATGACGATTTCCTCCAGCGCGGCGTTGCCGGCCCGCTCGCCGATGCCGTTGATGGTGCACTCCACCTGACGCGCGCCGCCCTGGATGCCGGCGATGGAGTTGGCGACCGCCAGACCCAGATCGTTATGGCAGTGGGTGGAGAAGATCGCCTTGTCGCTGTTCGGCACGCGCTCGATGATCTCGCGGAACATGGCGCTGTAGGTCTCGGGCGTGGCGTATCCCACCGTGTCCGGCAGGTTGATGGTGGTGGCGCCGGCATTGATGGCGGTCTCCACCGCGCGGGCCAGGAAGTCCATGTCGGAGCGGGTGGCGTCCTCGGCGGACCACTCCACATCCGGGCACAGGTTGCGGGCGTGGCTGACGGAGACGCGGATCGCCTCCAGCACTTCCTCCGGCTCCATGCGCAGCTTCACCGCCATGTGCAGCGGCGAGGTGGCGATGAAGGTGTGGATGCGCGGGAACCTGGCGTCCTTCACGGCGGCCCAGGCGCGGTCGATGTCCCCCAGGGCAGCGCGGGACAGGGAGGCGACGGTCGCCTTCTGGCACTGGCGGGCTACCTCGCGCACGGCTTCGAAGTCGCCTTCGGAGGCGATGGCGAAGCCGGCCTCGATCACGTCCACGCCCAGGGCTTCCAGCTGGGCGGCAACGCGCAGCTTCTCCTCCAGGTTCATGGAGCAGCCCGGAGACTGTTCACCGTCACGCAGGGTGGTGTCGAAAATCTTGACTTGGTTGTTGGTCATGGCTGGTCTCTATCTCGGAACAAATTTTTTGGAACATGCTGCGCCTGGCAAACCCCTTAGGCGCCGCCAAAACCGAGACAGGCCGGCAGACTGGCGCCTAAGGGCGCGTAAGTCGAAGCAGCCGAGCGCGACCAACAGCACTGGCGCCCATAGCCCTGCGGCCGGCGTCAACGGCCGGGCAAATGTCAGCAATGGTCAGTGCGTGTTTCATGTGTGCATTCCTGACGGAACCGCATAAAGGGTCAACGCCCTGTTGTAAACAGGGCGTTGTATTTTTCATTCCCTCTGCCCACCCCTTGGGGTGAAATCATTACACGTTTGGACTACTGGATGGAACGTTTGGCAAGCCAGTCGCGGCGGGCCGCGAAGCTGGCCTCCATCGCCTCGATGTCCGCCTCGGTCAGCTCCGGGTTGTAGACCTGGAAGGAGAGCACCAGGCAGGGCGCCTCGGTGCGGTTGACCAGACGGTGCTCGAAGGTGTCGTCGAACAGCAGCGGCGTGCCGACAACCCACGGATGGACCGTGCCGTCCGCCTCGATGCCGGCCTCGCCCTCGGCCACCTGCAAGGGCAGGTGCACGGTGAGGTGCGCGTTGGACTGGCCGAACACCAGCGGGCGCTCCGCCTTGGGCGCGAAGATCAGCAGGCGCACGTCCGCCGGACCGTCGCCGACGCGGGCGAGCGGCAGGGCGCCCAGCGCCTTCTCCAGCGACGGCAGGTTGTCGAGCGCGTCCTGGCGCTTGCCGTTGCGGTAGAGGAACACGGAGCGGATCTCGCTGCTGGCGGCGACGGCGGGCAGGCCGGGCGCGCCCGGCTCGCCGTCCGCGTCCAGATCGATGCTGGCCGCCGCCTCGGCGCGCACGGCCTCGGCGCTGTCGGCAAGCGCGGCAAGGCCCGGGATGCTCGCCACGTCGTGGATGAGTTCGGCCTTGAGGCCCGGCACGTAGAACAGCCACGGGCGCTGGCCCGGCTGCTCGTATTCCACCGTGGTGTCGGAGGCCTGCGGCCACAGGGCGTTCCGGATGCGCTCGGACCCCTTGGCGGCTTCCTCGTGCTGCATGGAGAGGAAGGAGCGCAGGAACTTCACCGCGTCGCGGACGCGCTGGGCGGCACCGCGGAACACGGCCGGATCGTAGCCCGCCTCGATGAAGCCGGGGCTCGCCTCGAACACCAGGGAGATGATCTGGGCGGCCCGGTCCGGCTGCTTGCGGCGCGCCAGCAGCATCGCCAGGTAGATGGCGGCCATGTAGTTGGCCGGATCGGCGATCAGCGCGTCGCGGTAGAGCCGCTCGGCGGCATCCAGCTCGCCCTTCATCTCCAGCGCCTCGCCCATCAGACGGCGGGCGTTGGAGTTGTTGGGCTCCAGCTTGATGTAGTCGGCCAGGAGGCTGATGGCGGCGTCGAACTGGCCGGACTGGACGGCATAGTTCGACAGGTAGTCGAGCGCTCCGCGGTGCTTCGGGTCGAGCCGGAGCACGTTCTGGAACAGCGCGGCGGCTTGGGCCGGGTCGCCGGAATTGAAGGCTTCCACGGCTTGTTGTGCGAGTTTTTCAGACTGTCTCATAGCAAGCTACAAAAGCAGGAACGCCCGCGATTTGCAATCGCGGGCGTTGACCTTGAACCATGCCTGAAAGGCTGGAAATTCTTAGCGCGAGTAGAACTCGACCACCAAGTTCGGTTCCATGCGGACCGGGTAGGGGATCTCGTCCAGCGTCGGGATGCGAACGAGGGTCACCTTGGTCGGGCCGTCGTTCTGCAGGTAGTCGGGGACGTCACGCTCGGCCGAGCCCAGCGACTCCAGAACCACCGCCATTTCCTTGGCGCGCTGGCGCAGCTCGACCACGTCGCCAACCCGGAGGCGGGCCGAGGCGATGTTGCAGCGGCGGCCGTTGACCAGGATGTGGCCGTGGTTCACCAGCTGACGGGCGGCGAACGGCGTCGGCGCAAACTTGGCGCGGTAGACGACGGCGTCCAGGCGGCGCTCCAGCAGGCCGACCAGGTTCTGACCGGTATCACCCGGCACGCGGGCGGCCTCGGCGTAGACCTTGCGGAACTGCTTCTCGGTGATGTTGCCGTAGTAGCCCTTCAGCTTCTGCTTGGCGCGGAGCTGAATGCCGAAGTCCGACGGCTTGCCCTTGCGGCGCTGGCCGTGCTGGCCCGGGCCGTAGGAGCGCTTGTTGACCGGGCTCTTCGGGCGGCCCCAGATGTTCTCGCCAAGGCGGCGATCAAGCTTGTACTTCGAAGTCAGACGCTTGGTCATGACAATCCTTCCAACCGTTCAAGTTTGCGTTTTGGTCCCCAGACCACGCCGCAGGCCCGTCTTCCGGCTTGCGTGGACACCGCTTCACTGGGGCTGCGGGTCCATCGGAGCGAAGGGGCCTTATACGGCCACGAGCGGAAATGTCAATTTGCCGATGGCGGGGAAGGCGCGGCCGCTTGTCCCGCTCCCCTCAAAAGAAAAAGGCCCCCGCGTTTCCGGGAAGGAAGCGCGGGGGCCAGTGGATATGAGGTTACAGGGATACGCTTACTCAACAGGGGGACGCTTACTCAGCCGGTTCGGTCACCAGCGAGGTGCTCTTCTGCGAGCGGCGTGACCGCCTCTCCGTCAGCCGGCGGATCAGCACGTAGAACACCGGCGTGAACAGGAGGCCGAACAGTGTCACGCCCAGCATGCCGAAGAACACCGCGGTGCCCAGGGATTGACGCATCTCGGCGCCCGCGCCCTTGGCCAGCACCAGCGGCACCACGCCGAGGATGAAGGCCAGCGAGGTCATCAGGATCGGCCGCAGACGCAGCCGCGCTGCTTCCACCGCCGCCTCGACCATCGACCGTCCCTGAGCCTCGAGGTCGCGTGCGAACTCGACGATCAGGATGGCGTTCTTGGCGGCGAGCGCGATCAGCACGATGAAGCCGATCTGGGTGAGGATGTTGTTGTCCATCCCCCGCATCATGATGCCGCCGATGGCCGAGAGCAGACACATGGGCACGATCAGGATGATCGCCATGGGCATGGCCCAGCTCTCGTAGTTGGCCGCGAGCACGAGGAACACGAACAGCACGCTGAGCGGGAAGACGAAGATCGCGGTGTTGCCGGCGTTCTTCTCCTGATAGCTCATGTCCGTCCACTCGTAGGAGATGCCCGGCGGCAGGATCTTCGCCGCGATCGCCTCCAGCTCCTGCATGGCCTGGCCGGTCGAGACGCCCGGCGCGGCGGCGCCGATCAGCTCGGCGGCAGGGTAGAGGTTGTTGCGCGGGAAGCGGTCCGGGCCGGTGGCGGTCTTGACCGTGACGAGCGAGCCCAGCGGCACCATGGCCCCGGTTTCGGAGCGGGTGCGGATCCGGGCGATGTCGTCCGGCGTCAACCGGTGCGGGGCATCGGCCTGGGCACGCACGCGGAAGATGCGGCCCTTGACGGTGAAGTCGTTCACGTAGGCCGAGCCCAGATAGATCTCCAGCGCGCTGAAGATGTTTTGCACCGGCACGCGCAGGATCTCCGCCTTGGTCCGGTCCACCTCCACATGCATCTGCGGCGCCCGGATATCGAACGGGCTGAGGGCATAGGCGATCTTGGGCGACTCCTTGGCGGCTGCCATCATGGCCATGGTGGCGTCCGCCAGCGCCTTCTCGCCGACGCCTGCCCGATCCTCGAGACGCATGGCGAAGCCCGCGCTGGTGCCGAGGCTCGGCACGGCCGGCGGGTTCAGCACCGACACCGTGCCCTCGTCGATGGCCGCCATCTTCTGGCGCAGCTCGGCGAGGATTTCGAAGGACGTGCGCCCGTTGCGCTTCTCGTAGGGCTGCAACGGCACGAAGGTCACGCCCGCGCTGGTGGTGTTGGTGCGGGTGATGCCGGAGAAGCCGGGGATGGAGATCACGGCCCGCACGCCTTCGGTGGCGAGGGCGATCTTCTCCACCTTGCGCGCCACCGCATCGGTGCGCTCCAGCGATGCGCCCGGGGGCAGCTGGTAGGCGGCGATGAGGTAGCCCTGGTCCTGCTCGGGGATGAAGCCGCCCGGCACGCGGATGAACATGAACGCCGTCAGGCCGATCAGCACCACGTAGACGCCAAGCTACAGCAGGGGCCGCTTCACCATCCGGCCGGAGAGGGCACCGTAACGGTCGCTCATCCGGTCGAAGGCGGTGTTGAACCAGTTGGCGAAGCGCTCGGTGAGCGCGCCGACCGGGCTTCGGCGCCCGCCGTGGCCATGGGCGTCATGTTTCCCCGACTTGTGCGCCTTCAGCAGCAGGGCGGACAGCGCGGGGGAGAGGGTGAAGGAGTTGAACGCCGAGATCACCGTCGCCACGGCGATGGTGAGGGCGAACTGACGGTAGAAGGCACCGCTCACGCCCGACAGGAACATGGCCGGGATGAACACGGCGCACAGCACCAGCGCGATCGAGATGAGCGCGCCGCCCACTTCCTCCATGGTCTTGCGGGCTGCCTCGCGGGGCGAGAGGCCGTTGCGCAGGTTGCGCTCCACGTTCTCGACCACGACGATGGCGTCGTCCACCACGATACCCACCGCCAGCACGAGGCCGAGCAGGGACAGGTTGTTGAGGCTCTGCCCCATCGCCTTCATGACGGCGAAGGTACCGATGAGCGAGACCGGAATGGTCAGGATCGGAATGATGGATGCCCGCCAGGTCTGGAGGAACAGCACGACCACCACGATGACGAGGATGATCGCCTCGAAGATGGTGTGGAACACGCTGTCCACCGACTGGCGGATGAACTCGGTCGGGTTGTAGACGATGCGGTATTCGAGGCCCGGCGGGAAGGAGCGGGACAGCTCTTCCATGGTGGCCTTGACCCGCTCGGCGGTGGCCAGCGCGTTCGCGCCCGGCCGCTGCGACAGCAGCATGCCGATGGCCGGCTCGCCGTTGAGGTAGCTGAGGGTCGAATAGTCCGCAGCGCCCAGTTCCACCCGCGCCACGTCCTTGAGGCGGGTGAAGCGGCCGTCCTCGCCGGTGCGGATGATCACGTTCTCGAACTGCTCGGGGCTGGTGAAGCGGCCCTGGAGCGTCAGGTTCACGCGGAAGGCGGTGTTGGTGTTGACCGGCGGAGCGCCGAGCGCGCCGCCTGCCACCTGCACGTTCTGGGCGCGCAGGGCCGCGACCACCTCGTCCGGCGTCATGCCGAGCGCGGCGATGCGGTCCGGGTCGAGCCAGACGCGCATGGAGTATTCACGCACACCGGAGATGCGGACGTTGCCGACGCCGTCCACGCGGCGCAGGGCGTCCTGCACCTGGAGGATGACGTAGTTGCTGATGTAGATCTGGTCCCGCGACTTGTCCGGCGAGCGCAGGTGAACGGCCATCATGATGTCCGGCGCGTTCTTCTGCGTCACAACGCCAAGACGCCGCACCTCCTCGGGGAGACGCGGCTCGGCGACGGCGACCCGGTTCTGCACCAGAACCTGCGCGGTATCGAGATTGGTGCCCGGCGCGAAGCTGATGGTCAGCGTCATCTGGCCGTCGCTGGTGGCCTGCGAGTACATGTAGAGCATGTTCTCGACGCCGTTGACTTCCTGCTCGATCGGCGTTGCCACCGTCTCGGCGATGGTCTCGGGCGTGGCGCCCGGATAGCTGGCCGTGACCGTGATGGTCGGGGGCGCGATATCCGGGTACTGGGCGATCGGCAGACTGACGTAGGCGACGATGCCGACGATGACGATCATCAGCGACAGCACCGCCGCGAAAATCGGCCGGTCGATGAAGAATTTTCCGAAATTGCTCATTTGGCTGCCCCTGTTGTCCCGGCGCCTGCCGGCGCAGTGGCCGGGGTGGCCGCGGCCGTTGTCGTCTCCCCGTCAGGGCGGGGGGTGATGGTGGCCGGCCTCGGTTTGACCGTGGCGCCGGGGCGCACGCGCATCAGGCCCTCGACGACCACCTTGTCGGTGGGCTCGAGGCCGTCGCGGATCACCCGCAGGCCGTCGATGATCGGGCCGAGCGCCACCTTGCGCTGGGCCACCGCGCCGTCCTTGTCCACCACGTAGACGACGCGGTCCGCCTGGTCGGTGGCGAGGGCCTCGTCCGGCACCAGGACAGCCTCGTGGGAGTCCGCCCGCAGGAGGCGCATCTTGGCGAACATGCCCGGCACGAACACGTGGTCCGGGTTGGGGACAACCGCGCGGCCGCGGATGGTACCGGTCTGCGGGTCGATCTGGTTGTCGACGAAGTCCATCTGGCCCTTGTGGGGGAAGCCGGACTCGCCCATCAGTTGCAGCTCGACCGGCAGAGGGCGGCCCTTGGCCTTCTGGGCCGCGCCCAGATAGTCGAGGTAGGTGGCCTCGTCGCCGTCGAACACGAAGTAGATGGGATCAAGCGAGGCGATGGAGGTGAGCAGGGTGCTGTCGTTGCTGCCGCCCGTCACCAGGTTGCCGATGCTCACCGCCCGCGCGCTGATGCGCCCGCTGACCGGTGCGGTCACGCGCGTATAGGTCAGGTTCAGCTCGGCCTCGCGCACGGCGGCCTTGGCCCGGTCCACGGCGGCGCGGGCCTGATCCCGCTCCTGCACCCGCTGGTCGTAAAGCTGCTCGGAGACGTTCCGGTTTTCCAGCAGCCGGCGCGCCCGCTCCACATTGTTGGTCGCGAAGCGGAGCTGCGCCTCGGCTTCCTTCAGCTCGGCCTGGGCCCGCTCCAGTTCCACCTGGAAGGGGCGCGGGTCGATCACGAACAGCAGATCGCCCTTGCGAACATACTGGCCGTCCGTGAAGTGGATGGATTGAAGATAGCCGGAGACGCGCGCGCGCACCTCCACATAGTCGATCGATTCGAATCGTCCGCTGAACTCGTCCCATTCCTGCACGGTCTTTATCAGCGGATTGGCAACGCCCACCTCCGGCAATGCCGGAGCTTGGGCCTGTTCCTGGCCGCAGGCGGCAAGAAGCGGAAGAGTGAGAGCAGCCGTCAGAACGAACGGCCGCAGACGCCAAGATGTCATAAGAGCTCCCAAGAGCCATGGTCAGAGAGGACCCGGCACGTAGGGAGCGACGACTAGTCCAACAAGGCTATATGGGAAGAACGAACCGTTCCGAATTTGCGACCAATTCCGAATACGTCAGTCGGATTTCCCGGAATTTGGCTTGCGATTCAACTCCCCCGCAAGGCAGCGGATGACGCCGCGCAGGGTGCGCACTTCCTGCCCGGTGAAGGCGGGACGCTCGAAGATGTTGCGCAGGGTGCGCTTCATGCTCTCCGTCCGGTGGTCCGGGTGGAAGTAGCCGCGCGGCTCCAGCAGTTCAATCAGGTGGTTGATGAGCCCGTCCAGCGCCTCGCGGGTGGCGGGGCCTTCGTAGTCGCCTTCCAGGCGCACGGGGGGCGTCTTGTCCTGCTGCTTGTGCCACTCGTAGGCGATGACGATGACCGCCTGCGCCAGGTTGAGCGAGCCGAACTCCGGGTTGGTGGGGATGGAGATGAGCACGTCGCCCATCGCCACCTCCTCGGTGGTCAGCCCGGTGCGCTCCGGCCCGAACACGATGGCCGTGCGCGCGCCCTGGGCGGCGAGGGCGTTCATCTGCGCCACCGCGCCTTCGGGGGTGGCGGTTTCCTTGATCATGCGCCGCAGCGTCATGGCCGTGGCGTAGACCCGGTTGCAGTCCGCCACCGCCGCTTCCAGGCTGTCGTAGAGCCGGGCGTTGTCCAGCACGATGTCCGCGCCCGAGGCGGCGGGGCCTGCCGCCGGGTTGGGCCAGCCGTCGCGCGGCTCCACCAGCCGCAGTTCGCTGAGGCCGAAGTTCCACATGGCGCGCGCGACCATGCCGATGTTCTCGCCCAGCTGGGGACGCACAAGCACGATGACAGGTTGGTTCATTGGCGTGACGCAGTTACTTTTTCTGGTGTGAGGGAGCGCCGAGACGCTCCAGGGCGGCCTCGCGGCCGATGCGGGCAAGCAGCGGCCCCATCTCCGGGCCGTGGGGCTGGCCGGTGAGCGCCAGACGCAGCGGCAGGAACAGCGCCTTGCCCTTGCGGCCGGTCCGCTCCTTGAGCACGTCGGTCCAGCGTTTCCAGATGTCCTCGGCCCAGGGCAGGGCGTCGAGGAAGGCGCGGGCGGCCTCGATGAATTCGGCGTCCGCTTCCTCGATGACCGGCTCGACCGGGCCCGTGATGAGTTGCCACACCGCCGCCACATCGTCCAGCCGGTCGATGTTGCCGCGCAGCAGCGCCCAGTCCTGTGCCGTCATGCCGGCGGGGAGGCGGTCCCTGACGCTGTCATACTCAAGGTGGTGGAGGATTTTCGTGTTGAGCGCGACCAGATCCGCCTCGTCGAACAGGGCATTGGCCTTGTTGAAGGTGGACCAGTCGAACGTCTCCACCAGCGCCTGCCGGTCGGTGACCGGCTCGATGGGCAGCGATGTGCCGATGCGGGCTAGGTAGGCGATCAGCGCCAGCGGCTCGACGCCCAGCGCCTTGTAGTGCTCGACGCCCGCCGAGCCCAGCCGCTTGGAGAGCTCCCCGCTCCTGGTGGACAGGAGCGCCAGATGGGCGAACGCCGGAACGTCTGCTCCCAGCGCCTCGAACATCTGGATCTGCACGCCCGAGTTGGTGAGGTGGTCCTGCCCGCGCACCACGTGGGTGATGCCCAGATCCACGTCGTCAATGACGGAGGGGAGCATGTAGAGCCACGAGCCGTCCTCCCGCCGCACCACGGGGTCGGAGAGGGAGGCGGGGTCGATGCTCACCGGGCCCTGCACCAGGTCGTTGAAGGCGATGCGGGCGCCGGTTTCCAGCTTGAAGCGCCAGTGCGGGCGGCGGCCCTCCGCCTCCAGCCTGGCGCGGTCCGCCTCGGTCAGCTTGAGGGCGGCGCGGTCGTAGACCGGCGGCAGGCCCCGGGAGAGCTGGATCTTGCGGCGCATCTCCAGCTCTTCGCTGGTCTCGTAGCAGGGGTAGACCCGGCCCGCCGCCTTCAGCCGCTCGAACGCCGCCTCGTAGGCGTCGGTGCGGGCGGACTGGCGGGTCTCGCCGTCCACGCGGATGCCGAGCCAGGCGAGGTCGCGGCGGATGCCCTCCACATACTCTTCGCGGCTGCGGGCGAGATCGGTGTCGTCCAGACGCAGGAGGAAGCGCCCCCCGGTCTTCTCCGCGAACAGGGCGTTGATGATCGCCGTGCGCAGGTTGCCCACGTGCAGGTAGCCGGTGGGGGACGGCGCGAAGCGAACAACGGGTGCGGTTTCAGTCATCGTGCGGTCCGGAAGGCGTTGGTGATGGGATAGCGGCGGTCGCGCCCGAAGTTGCGCGGCGTGATCTTGACGCCGGGCGGGGCCTGACGCCGCTTGTATTCCGCAACATAAAGGAGCCGCTCGACCCGCGCGACCGTCGCCGGGTCGTAGCCGCGCGCGGCGATGGCATCGACGGACAGCTCCTCCTCGACAAGGCCGGTGAGAATGGCGTCCAGCACCGGATAGGGCGGCAGGCTGTCCTCATCCTTCTGGTTCTCGCGCAGCTCGGCGGTGGGCGGCTTGGTGATGATCCGCTCCGGGATCACCTCGCCGCGCGGCCCCAGCGCCTCGATGGGCAGGTGCGCGTTGCGCCAGCGGCACAGCTCGAACACCATGGTCTTGTAGACATCCTTCAGCACCGAATAGCCGCCGCACATGTCGCCATAGAGGGTGGCGTAGCCGGTGGACATCTCCGACTTGTTGCCGGTGGTCAGCACCATGTGGCCGAACTTGTTGGACAGCGCCATCAGCGTCACGCCCCGGATGCGGGACTGGATGTTCTCCTCGGTGATGTCGCGCCCGCGCCCCTCGAACAGCGGGGCGAGCATGGCGCCGAACGCCTCGACGGCGGGCTCGATGGGGACGGTGTCCAGCCGCACGCCCAGCCGGCGCGAGCACTCCGCCGCATCCTCCAGGCTCTCGCGGGAGGTGTAGCGGGAGGGCATCATCACGCACCACACCTTGTCCGCCCCCAGCGCATCGACCGCCACTGCGGCGGAGAGGGCGCTGTCGATGCCGCCGGACATGCCGATGACCACGCCGGGGAAGCGGTTGCGGGTGACATAATCCTTCAGCCCCAGGCACATGGCCCGGTAGACGCTCTCAAGGGTCTCGCACGGCGGCACGATCTCCGCCTTCTCGCAGCGCCAGCCGGAGGCGGTGCGGGTCCAGTCCGTCACCGCGATGTGCTCCTGCCACTCGGGGAAGCGGGCGGCGAGCGCGGCATCGCCGTTGAGGACGAAGCTGCCGCCGTCGAACACCAGCTCGTCCTGCCCGCCCAGCCGGTTGAGGTAGACGAGGGGCAGGCCGGTCTCGGTCACGCGGGCGACCGTGTGGTGCAGGCGCTTGTCGTCCTTGCCCAGCTCGAACGGCGAGGCGTTGGGGCTGATGAGGATCTCGGCGCCGGTCTCGGCCAGGCACTCGCACACGTCCGGCGACCAGATGTCCTCGCAGATGGGGATGCCCAGCCGCACGCCCCGGAACGGGATGGGACCCGGCAGCGGGCCGCTGGCAAACACGCGCTTCTCGTCGAACACCCCGTAGTTGGGCAGGTCGTGCTTGCGGGTGATGGCGGCGATGCGCCCGTTCTCCAGCAGCGCGACGGCGTTGTAGAGCTTGCCGTCCTCCAGCCAGCAGGTGCCCGCCAGCATGGCCGGGCCGCCGTCGAGGGTGGCGGCGGCCAGCCGCTCCAGCCCGGCCCGCGCCGCCTGCTGGAATGCCGGCTTCAGCACCAGATCCTCCGGCGGATAGCCGATCAGCGCCAGCTCCGGGTAGACAATGAGGTCGGCGTCGCGCGCCCGGTTCCGGGCGTCGAGCATGGCGGCAATGTTGCCGTCGATGTCGCCCGTGATCTGGTTGATCTGGGCCAGGGCAATACGCAGGGTGTCTGTCATGTCAGCCTTTTAGGAGCGGTTGGGGGCGCGGGCAAGGCGGTGTTCCCCGCACCGCCCGCGCCGGCGCACCGCGATCTGGGGATAGGGCGCATATGGGGAGAGGCGCGGCCTTTCGGAACTGTTCTGAACGCATATAGTCTTTTGACGGGATCGGCCGCCCAGAGTAGGGTCGCGCCCCGATTTCGTGTGGTCAGCGTAGGAGCGACTGGAGAATGTTCGCCAATCCGTGGCTGTGGGCTGTCATCGGCTATGTTCTGGGCTCGATTCCGTTCGGACTTCTGCTCACCAAGGCGGCGGGCCTGGGCGACATCCGCGCGATCGGCTCCGGCAACATCGGCGCGACAAACGTGCTGCGGACCGGCAACAAGCTCCTCGCCGCTGCCACCCTGCTGCTGGACGGCGGCAAGGGCGCGGCCGCGGTGCTGCTGGCCGGAACCGCCTCCGCCGACGCCGCCATCCTGGCGGGCGCGGGCGCGTTCATCGGCCACCTCTACCCGGTCTGGCTGAAGTTCAAGGGCGGCAAGGGCGTCGCCACCTACATCGGCACCATGATCGCCCTGTCCATCTGGCCCGCCGTCGGCTTCGGCGTCGCCTGGCTCGGCACCGCCTTCATCACCCGCTATTCGTCGCTGGCGGCGCTGGTCGCCGTGGTCGTCACCCCCATCGTCGCCTGGTTCGTTGACCGCCTCGACGTGGCGGCGCTCGGCGTCGGCATGGCCGCGCTCGTCTTCCTCAAGCACGAGGACAACATCCGCCGCCTGCGCCGGGGCGAGGAATCCCGCATCGGCGCGAAGTCGGCCCCGGCGGGCGGGGAAGAGTAGGGTTTTCGCCACCCCGTCCGGTGGCCCGTCCGGTGGCTTGCAGGACGTTGGGGGATGCGAGGGGCTTGCCCCTCGCGCTCCCGTTCGTCTGCCGGGCCGTGTTCCCGGCACCCCTGCTCCAGAGGCCGCGCCGGAATGACCGGGTGCGGCCCGATAATCGAAGGGGGGTGCAGGGGGACAAGTCCCCCTGCATGATCAATGCCTTAACAGTCCGCCTTCGACCATAAACCGAGCAATCTACGACCCTGACGAGCCTTGACCGTTTGCGGGCGGGGGCGGGACACTCCGCCGCGTCATGGGGATCCAGCCGCCAATGCCGTCCTTGCAGCCGCTCTCCACGCTCGCCACGGCGGAGCAGATTGCGCGCCTGCGTCTGATTCGCTCCGAGAATGTGGGGCCGATCGGCTTCCGGCACTTGCTGGCCCGCTATGGCTCGGCGGTCAGGGCGCTGGAGGCGCTGCCCGAGCTGGCCCGGCGCGGCGGCGGGCGGAGCCTGCGCATTTGCAGCCGGGCGGCGGCGGAGCGGGAGATGGAGGCGGTGTATGCCGCCGGGGCGGAGATGCTGTTTCTCGGCCACCCGCCCTATCCGGCGCTGCTGGCGCACATCGAGGATGCGCCGCCGGTGCTCACGGTTCAGGGGCGGGTGGCGCTGGCCGCCGGACCGGGTTCTCCCTCAAATATTGCCCCGAGTGTCGCGATTGTCGGCGCGCGCAACGCCTCGGCGGCGGGGCTGATGTTCGCCCGTCAGCTGGCGTTTGATCTGGCGGCGGCGGGAGTCGTGGTGGTCTCCGGGCTGGCGCGCGGCATCGACACGGCGGCGCACACGGGGGCGCTGGCGGGCGGGCGCGGCGCTGGCAGCGGGGAGGGCAGGGCCGGGGAGGGAGGCACGATCGCCGCCGTCGCCGGGGGGCTCAACGTGATCTACCCGCCGGAGAACGAGCGGTTGCAGCGGGCGATCGGCGCGGAGGGGCTGCTGGTGGCCGAGCAGCCGTGGGGTGCCGTGCCGCAGGCGCGGCACTTTCCCCGGCGCAACCGCATCATCACCGGGCTCGGCCTGGGGCTGGTGGTGGTGGAGGCGACGGCCCGGTCCGGCTCGCTCATCTCCGCCCGGCTGGCGGGGGAGCAGGGGCGGCTGCTGATGGCGGTGCCGGGCTCGCCGCTCGAGCCGCGCGCCGAGGGGCCCAACGGCTTGATCCGGGACGGCGCGATTCTGGTGCAGTCGGCCGCCGATGTGCTGGAAGCGCTGGAGCCGCTGGTGCGGCGGGGGGTATCCGCCCCGGAGGTGGCGTATGCGCCGCCGCTGGCCAATCTGGAGCCGGACGGGGACGCCCGCCGGGCTGTCGCCGCCCTGCTTGGCCTTGCGCCGGCAAGCGTCGACAGTCTCATCCGGGAGACGGCGTTGCCGCCCGCGGTGGTGTCGATCGTGCTGCTGGAGCTGGAGCTGGCGGGGCGGATCGTGCGCCATGCGGGGAACCGGATTTCGCTGGCGCTGCCGCCCGATCGCGCCGGTCAGGACAGCCCCGCTACCGGGACCGGCTTGCGAGTCCTTATATAACTGCGGTATGCGTCGCGCCCCGTAAATTCTGAAAGGACGGGCCGCCGTGGATGTCGTGATCGTCGAGTCGCCGGCCAAGGCAAAGACCATCAACAAGTATCTGGGGTCGAACTACAAGGTTCTGGCCTCCTACGGCCATGTGCGCGACCTGCCGGCAAAGGACGGGTCGGTGAAGCCGTCCGAGGACTTCTCCATGGTCTGGGAGGTCTCCGGCGACAAGCAGAAGCAGCTCAAGGCCATCGCCGACGAGGTGAAGAACGCGGACCGCGTGATTCTCGCGACCGACCCTGACCGCGAGGGCGAGGCCATTTCCTGGCATCTGCTCGAAGTGCTGAAGGCCAAGCGCGCCCTGCCCAAGGGCGGCGTGCAGCGCGTGACCTTCAACGAGATCACCAAGTCGGCCGTCACCCAGGCCATGGCCAATCCGCGCGATCTGGACCGGGAGCTGATCGACGCCTACCTCGCCCGCCGCGCGCTGGACTATCTGGTGGGCTTCACCCTCTCGCCGGTGCTGTGGCGCAAGCTGCCGGGCGCGCGCTCGGCCGGGCGCGTGCAGTCGGTGGCGCTGCGGCTGATCTGCGACCGCGAGATGGAGATCGAGCGATTCGTCGCCCGCGAGTACTGGACGGTCGATGGCCTGTTCGCCACCGAGGCGGGCGAGTCCTTCTCCGCCCGGCTGGTGCTGCTGGACGGCGAGAAGCTGGACAAGTTCAGCATCACGACGGCCGAAGGGGCGGCGCTGGCCCGCCGCGCGGTGGAAGGGGCGCGGTTCCGCATCGCCTCGGTCGAGCAGAAGCCGGTCAGCCGGAATCCCTATCCGCCGTTCATCACCTCGACGCTGCAACAGGAAGCGGCCCGCAAGCTGGGCTTCTCCGCGACCCAGACCATGCGCGTCGCCCAGCAGCTCTACGAGGGCATCTCCATCGGCGGCGAGACCACCGGCCTCATCACCTACATGCGTACCGACGGCGTGACGCTGAGCCAGGAGGCGATCAGCGGCGCCCGCGCCGTGATCGCGGAGGACTTCGGCTCCGCCTACCTGCCTGCGGCGCCGCGCACCTACCAGACCAAGGCCAAGAACGCGCAGGAGGCCCACGAGGCGATTCGCCCGACCGACCTGCGCCGCCGCCCGGATCAGGTGGCCCGCTACCTGACGGCCGAGCAGGCGCGGCTGTACGAGCTGATCTGGAAACGCACCATCGCCTGCCAGATGGCCAGCGCCCGCATGGAGCGCACCACGGCCGAGATCCTGTCGGAGGACGGCCGCACCGGCCTGCGCGCCACCGGCCAGGTGGTGCAGTTCCCCGGCTTCCTTGCCGTCTACGAGGAAGGCCGGGACGAGGCGCAGGCCGCGGGCGGAGAGGATGACGACAACCGCCGCCTGCCCAAGCTCACCGTCGGCGAGCATCCGCTGCTCAATGACGTGAAGACCGAGCAGCACTTCACCACGCCGCCGCCGCGCTATTCGGAAGCCTCGCTGGTGAAGAAGCTGGAGGAGCTGGGCATCGGCCGCCCGTCCACCTACGCTAGCATCCTCCAGACGCTGCGCGACCGCGCCTATGTGAAGATGGAGCGCAACCGCTTCATGCCGGAGGACAAGGGCCGCCTGCTGACGGCGTTCCTCGAGAAGTTCTTCGAGCGCTACGTGGAGTACGACTTCACGGCGGATCTGGAGGAGCAGCTCGACCAGATCTCCTCCGGCCAGATCGACTGGAAGGACGTGCTGCGCGCCTTCTGGGCGGACTTCGAGCCCAAGACGAAGGAGATCCTGGAGCTGAAGCCCAGCGACGTCATCAAGACGCTGGACGCGTTCCTGGAGCCCTATCTGTTCGGCAACAAGGAGGGCGACCGCGACCCGCGCGCCTGCCCGGCCTGCGCCGATGGCCGCCTGTCCCTGAAGGCGGGCAAGTTCGGCGCGTTCGTCGGCTGCTCCAACTACCCCGAGTGCCGCTACACCCGGCCGTTCGGCTCGGAGGAGGCGACCGCCGGTCAGGCAGACGAGGGCCCCCGGGAGCTGGGCGTGGACCCGGCGACGGGCCAGCCGGTCACGCTGCGCTCCGGCCGGTTCGGCCCCTATGTGCAGCTGGGCGAGGAAGGGGAGGACAAGGCCAAGCCGCCGCGCGCCTCCATCCCGAAGGACGTGCCCGTCGAGACGCTCACCCTCGCGCAGGCGCTGGCGCTGCTCTCGCTGCCGCGCACGGTTGGCACCCACCCGGAGACGGGCAAACCGATCCTTGCCTCCATCGGCCGGTTCGGGCCCTACCTGCTGCACGACGGCAAATATGCCCGCCTCAAGAGCACCGAGGAGGTGCTGACCATGGGCATGAACCAGGCCGTTGCCACGCTGGCCGATGCCGCCAGTCGCGGCGGTCGCGGGGAACGCAAGGCCGCCGCCGCGCTTAAGGAACTGGGAGAACACCCGGAGTCCGGCGCGGCAGTGAAGATCATGGATGGACGCTACGGCCCCTATGTGACCGACGGCGCGGTGAACGCCACCCTGCCGAAGGGTGTGTCGCCCGACGCGCTCACCCTTGAGCAGGCGGTGGAGCTGCTGGCGGCGAAGGCGGCCAAGGGGCCGGGCCGGAAGCCTGCCCGCAAGACGGCGGCGAAGAAGCCGGCCACCACCAAGGCGAGTTCCGAGAAGAAGGCCACCGCGAAGAAGGCCCCGGCGAAGAAGGCTCCAGCGAAGAAAACGGCGGCCAAGACGCCGTCCGAGACAGAGGCGTGACGCGATTGAAAAAGCGGCAGGAAGCCGGGTTGCCGACCCGGGACGAGGTTGTTGCCTTCATCAAGGACAGCCCGGTTGCGGTCGGCAAGCGCGAGATCGCGCGGGCTTTCGGCCTGTCGGGTGCGGAGAAGATCGGCCTCAAGGCCCTGCTCAAGGAGCTGGAGATCGAGGGCGTGATCGAGCGGGCGGCGGGGCGCACCTACCATGTGGGCGGCCAGCTGCCCAAGGTGGCCGCCGTCAGGATCACCAAGGTCACGGCCGATGGCGACATCTTCGGCGAGCCCGAGGTGTGGGAGCACCCCGGCAAGCCGCCCGCCGTCAAGATCGTGGAGCGGGGCCGCCGGGCCAGCCTCGGCGTTGGCGACCGCTGTGTCGTGCGCATCGAGACGCGCGGCGACGGGCGCTTCCGTGGCCATGTGCTGAAGCGGCTGGAGCGCAAGATCGAGAACGTGCTCGGCGTCGTCCGCCGCTCGGGGCGCGAGTGGCGGCTGGAGGTGGCGGACAAGCGCCTGCGCGCCGAATTCCTCGTGCCGCCCGATCATCTGAACGGGGCGGAGCATGGCGAGCTGGTGCTGGCCGAGCCGATGGGCCGGGGCCGCCCGCTCGGGCTGCAACCGGTCAAGGTGATCGAGCGGCTGGGCGACCCGTTCGCGCCCAAGTCGTTCTCGCTCATCGCCATTCACCAGAAGGGCATCCCGACGGAGTTCTCGGACGCCGCCCTGGCGCAGGCGGAGGCCTCCTCCCGGCAGGATCTGGGCGAGCGGGAGGACCTGCGGCACATCCCGTTCCTCGTCATCGACCCCGTCGACGCGCGGGACCACGACGACGCCATCTGGGCCGAGCCGGACGACGACCCCCGCAACAAGGACGGCTGGACGCTGGGCGTTGCCATCGCGGACGTGAGCTACTTCGTCCGCCCCGGCAGCGCGCTCGACCAGGACGCGCGGGAGCGGGGCAACTCGGTCTACTTCCCGGACCGGGTGGTGCCCATGCTGCCCCATGCGCTCTCGAGCGGGGCCTGCTCGCTCACCTCAGACGCGGACAAGGCGGCGCTGGTGTGCCTGATGAAGGTGAGCGCCACCGGCCAGATCCGGAGCTGGCGCTTCACGCGCGCGCTCATCCGCTGCGCGGTCAACCTCTCCTACGAGCAGGCGCAGGGCGCCATCGACGGCAACGCCGACGCCCACACCGCCCCGCACCTCAAGGGGCTGTGGAACCTGTGGGGCGGCTGGGGGGCGCTGAAGGCGGCGCGGGACGCGCGCGAGCCGCTCGACCTTGACCTGCCGGAGAAGCGGGTGATCCTCGATGACCGGGGGCGGATCGTCGAGATCAGGACGCGCGAGCGCTTCGATGCCCACCGGGTGGTCGAGGACTACATGATCGCGGCCAACGTCGCCGCCGCCAAGGAGCTGGAGAAGCACCACGCCTCGGGCGTCGTCGGCGTCTACCGCATCCACGAGCCGCCGACCCAGGAGAAGCTGGTCTCGCTGAAGGACTATCTGGAAAGCCTGGAGATCAACCTGGCGCTGGGGCAGGTGGTGAGCCCGGCGGTGTTCAACCGCGTTCTGGAGCGCACCAAGGAGGAGCCGTTCGCCGAGCAGATCGCCGAGCAGATCCTGCGCACCCAGACCCAGGCCTATTACGGCACCGAGAGCGTGGGCCACTTCGGCCTTGCGCTCACCTCCTACGCCCACTTCACCTCGCCGATCCGCCGCTATGCGGACCTGATGGTCCACCGCGCGCTGGTCCGGGCGCTGGGGCTGGGGGAGGGCGGTATCACCGACGAGCAGGTGAAGCATCTGGCCGCCACCGCCGAGCACATCTCCATGACCGAGCGGCGGGCGATGGAGGCGGAGCGGGACACGGTGGACCGCTACATCGCGGCCTACCTTTCGGAGCGCATCGGCGAGACCTTCCCCGGCCGGGTGACGGGCGTGGCCAAGTTCGGCCTGTTCGTCACCATCGAGGGGCTGGGCGGCGACGGGCTCATTCCCATCTCGACGCTGGGCGACGAGCGCTTCCACTTCGACGAGGCCAGCCGGCGGCTGGAGGGCGGCTGGACCGGCGCCAGCTTCTTCCTCGGCCAGAAGCTGACGATCCGGCTGGTGGAGGCCAATCCGGTGACGGGCGGCATGCGCTTCGAGCTGGTGGAAAAGCCGGAGGGCGAGGGCCCAACCGGCGCGAGGGCGCGGCCACGGCCCCGTCCGGCCGACCGCGGGCGGCGGCGCACAGGCGGCGGCCGCAACCGTCGGCCGGTATAAAAGTAACGTTTCGCCGATCGCCAGGATTGAGAACGATGCGGCCTCGTGCCAATGAAGGCGCCCCAAGGAGGCGTGTGTGAAACAGGACAAGCTGCTGACAGCGACGGAGGTTCCGGGCGGTGCGGTGGGTGCCGTGACCTACTCCGTGCTCATCCCCTGCTACAACGAACAGGGCGCGATCCGCAGCACCATCGAGACGGTGGTGGCGGCGTGCGAGGCCACCTTGCCCGCAGGCAGTTTCGAGGTGCTGGTCATTGACGACGGCTCGTCCGACGCCTCGGCGGCGGTCATCGAGGCGGTCAAGGAGACGGACCCGCGGGTGCATCTGATCCGCCACCGCAAGAACATCGGCTACGGCGCCGCGCTCAAGACCGGCCTGCGCGCCGCGCGGGGCGAATGGGTGGCCATCACGGACGCGGACGGCACCTATCCCAACCAGCGCATGGGCGAGCTGTTCTCTCTCCCGGACGCGGACATGGTGGTGGGCGCGCGCATTGGCGACGGCGTGGTCTATTCCAAGCTCCGCGCCATTCCGAAGATCTTCCTGCGCCGCTACGCCCAGTGGATCACGGGCACGCACATCCCCGACATCAATTCGGGGTTCCGCGCCTTCCGGGCGGACATCGCGCGGCGCTACATCCACCTCTATCCCGACGGCTTCAGCTTCACCACCACCATCACCATCGCCATGCTGATGGAAGGGCGGGAGGTGATCTACGAGCCGATTTCCTATACGCCGCGCATCGGCAAGTCGAAGATCAAGCCGATCCGTGACACCCTGCGATTCGTCGCCACCATTGCCCGCACCGGCATGTTCTTCGCGCCCCTCAAGGTGCTGAAGCCGTTCATGCTGTTCTTCTGGGCCGCCTTCTTCGTCAGCGCCGTCTACGACACCTTCTGGCTGAGCGACCTGACGGAGAAGACCACCTCAAGCCTGCTGCTGGCGCTGAATATCACCGTCCTCGGCCTGCTGGCGGATCTGATCGACCGCCGCACCCGGCCATGAGGGTTCCGTCCGCACTCGCGCCGCACCTGCGCCCGTTCGCCAAATACGCGGCAACGGGGATGTTCTCGGGCGGCCTCGGCATTGTGCTCACCTTCCTCTTCACGGAAGTCGCCGGGTTCGATCCGCGCATCAGCTACGGCTGCACCCTGGCCGTGCTGGTGCTGGTGAACTTCCTCATCGGGCGGCACATCATCTTCGATGCCGCCGGGCACCGGGCCGGCGGCCAGTTCCTGCGCTTCATCGCCACCTCCGGCACCGCCCGGCTGCTGGAGTGGAGCCTGTTCAACCTGCTCGTCAGCCAGACCGGCGTGCACTACCTGCTTGCGGTCGTTGGCGTTCTGGGCACATCGTTTTGCGTGAAATACTTTGTCTACCGGCGGCTGGTCTTTGGAAAAACCGCATCCTGATCTCTCCGACACCCTGAGCGCACGGCACTGGGCCTGGCTGCCGCTGGCCGCCGCCGTCGTGATCGGCCTCGTGTGGCTGATCCTGGCATTCGGCCAGGCCGATGCGGTGCAGGACGACGCGCGCCAGCACGTGGCCTGGCTGGAGGCGATGCGTGACCCGGAGCTGTTCCGGGGGGACTTCATCGCCAGCTTCTTCGTCTCCAGCAACACGCCGCTGTTCAAGGGCTTCTACTGGCTGCCCGCGCAGGCGGGCATCTCGCCGCTGGTCATGGCCAAGCTCTACCCCGTGGCCCTGACCCTGCTCACCGCCTGGCTGGCCTGGCGCTTCTTCCTGACGACGGGCATCGGCGGGCTGGCGGCGGCGCTGGGCGCGGTGGTGTTCGTGCAGGGCATCTGGGCGAGCGACGACATCGCCAGCGCGACGGCGCGGGCCTTCGCCTGGCCCATGCTCCTGGCGGTGCTGGTGTGCTGGCGGGAGCGGCGCTTCCTTCCCGGGGCGGGACTGGGCGTCGTGCTGGCGCTCACCTATCCCTCGGCGGCGGTGTTCGCGGGGGCGATGATCGGCCTGGCCCACCTGCCGGACCTGCGGGGACGCCCCGCGTGGCCCGAGCTGCGGCAGCGCTGGGCGGGCCCGGCCCTCATCATCGCCGGCATGGCGGCGGGCGCGGTGTTCCTGCTGGCCACGGGCACGGCCAAGGGCATGGTGAGCCTGGCCGAGGCCCGGGCCATGGTGGAGTTCGGCCCCAAGGGGCGCACCAGCTTCTTCGGCAAGGGCCCGCTTTCCTACTGGCTGTTCTCCAAACGCTCCGGCGCGATGCCGGAGACGGCGCTGCGCCATGCGGTCCTCGTGGTCGCGGCGGTGGCGGCCCTGGTGACCTGGCGGCGGCTGCCGGGGACGCTGAAACACATGGTGCTGGCGGCGGCGCTCGCCGGGTTCCTGCTGTGGGCGGCGGCGCACCTGCTGCTGTTCCGGCTCTACCTGCCGGCACGCTTTCCGCTCATGGGCCTGCGCCTTGCCCTGTCCCTGCTGGCGGGGGCAGGGCTGGCGGCGTGGCTGCTGCACGTGGGCGAGCGGACGCGCCGGTCGGCGGTCGCGGCGCTGCTCGCGGTGCCACTGCTGGCGCTGGCGGTGCCGCTCAAGGCGCTCAACCTCATCAACCTACCGGATGCGCCCACCCTCATGCAGGCGCTGCGGAGCGCGCCGAAGGACGCGCTGGTGGCCGGGTTCAGCCCCGACCTCGACAACATCCCCTCCGACGTGCAGCGCCGGGTGCTGACGGCCCGCGAGTTCCATCTGCCCTACAACCGGGCCTATGTGCGGGAGATGCGGGCCCGGCTGGGCGACACGGCGCAGGCGGTATTCGCCGACGGGCCGGAGGGCGTGCGCGTGCTGGCGGCGCGCTACGGCGTCACCCACCTGCTCATCGACCGCGTGGAGGTGACGCCCGAGGGCGTCGCGCACAGCTGGTGGCGGCCCATCCTGGCGCAGGAAGGCCGCCTGCCGGCGTGCTCGGCCGAGGCGTGCCGGGTGTGGGCGCTGGAGCCGGAGCAGCGCCGGTGTGTGGTGGCGGAGGACAGGCAGCAGACGCTGCTCTCGGTCGCCTGCCTCGTCGGCGACGATTCCCGGCCGCAGGCGGAGTGACGGCCGCCTTGGCGTTCCGGCGCCCCGGCGTTCGGGGGGCGCGCCGGAATGACAGGTTCCGGCCGCCCCTGTCGGGCCAGGGTGCCGTTTCGGTGAACAAAGGACGACTGGCAGCCTTGACTTGAGGTTCCGCATGGGGCATAGGCGGCCACCTGATTTGCAGGGCGGCGCATGGCGTGCGCGAGTGCCCCTGAGTCCTGAGGAACGAAGCCATGGCGAAGCCGACGACGATCAAGATCAAGCTGGTGAGCACCGCCGACACCGGTTATTTCTACGTGACCAAGAAGAATCCGCGCACGCAGACCGAGAAGCTTACCTTCCGTAAGTACGATCCGGTCGTGCGGAAGCACGTGGAATTCAAGGAAGCCAAGATCAAGTAGTCTTGCCTGTCCTGGTGGATTGCAAGCGCGGCGGGGCAACCTGCCGCGCTTTGCGTTTCGGGGCTGCCGGAACCGGTTGCGGGCGAAGCGGCGCGTGTCTATAGCGCCTCCACCGGGCCCGCGCCCGGCCTGACCCCGGGTTGAAGGATCTCCATTGGAACTCGCTCCGGATATCGTGGGCCTGCTGTGCCTTGCGGCGCTGGTGGCCGGGTTCATCGACGCCATTGCCGGGGGCGGCGGCCTCATCACCATTCCGGCGCTGATGGCGGCGGGGCTCGACCCCGTCACCGCCATTGCCACCAACAAGGCGCAGGCGTGCGTCGGCACCACCTCCGCCACCTGGAGCTACTGGCGCGCCGGCAGGATCGACTTCCGCAGCATCAGGCTGTCCCTGTTCACCACGCTGATCGGCTCGGTGCTGGGCGGCATTGCGGTCATGCACGCGGACACCCGCTGGCTGATGGTGGTGCTGCCGGTGCTGATGGTGGGCATCGCCTTCTACTTCCTGTTCGGCCCCAGGGCCTCGGACGAGGACTCGCAGGCCCGGCTCTCGCCCCCGGCCTATGCGCTGGTCGCGGGCGGGCTCGGCTTCTATGACGGCTTCTTCGGCCCCGGCACCGGCTCGTTCTTCGCGCTCAGCCTCGTCACCCTCGTCGGCATGGGGCTGATCCGCGCCACGGCCCACACCAAGGCGCTGAACCTCACCAGCAACATCGCCTCCGTCGTGGTGCTGGGGGCGAGCGGGCACATCCTCTGGGGGCTGGCGGCGTGCATGGCGGTCGGCCAGTTCTTCGGCGGCCGGCTCGGCGCGCGCTCGGCCATGCGCTTCGGCCCGCAACTGGTGCGCTGGCTGCTGGTGATCATCTCCCTCGCCATGGTGGCCAAGCTGCTCTCCGACCCTGCCAACCCGCTGCGGGAACTGGTGGCGGGCTGGCTCGGCTGACCACCGGGACGTTGCAGGCGCAAGGGCATTTACTCCCGTAACGGGAAATCGACGCTATGGCGGTTTAAACCTCCGTACAGAGGTTTTTGCCTATCCATGCTGGGTAGTTAGCAGGCGCGTCCGTTTTCGCACTGTATGGGCTTCTGCGGGCGATTACGGGCCATGTCAGGGTGCAGTCTCGCCCCGCTTGGGTGTCTGGCGGAAACGGGGGTGACGGGCGCAGCCCCAAAAAAGAAGGGGAGCGCGAGGGTCCGCGACCCTCGCATCCTCCCCTTTTGATCCTGAAATGGTTTTGTGTTCAGCCCGCGCGCCTCAGCGGGCGGCACCGACCGCCGCGCCGCCGGTCATCCGCGGAGCGGCAACGGGCGGGTCCGTCCGCAGCTGGCTGTTCATGTAGACCAGCATGAGGGCGGCGCGGTAGGCCGTCTCCTTGAGGTTGGCGACGCCCGCGTGGCCGCCGTCCATGTTCTCGTAGTAGAAGTAGGGGTAGCCCAGTTCTTCCAGCTTCGCCGCCATCTTGCGGGCGTGGCCGGGGTGCACCCGGTCGTCCTTGGTGGAGGTGTAGTAGAAGATCTGCGGGTACTTCTGCCCCGGCTTCAGGTTCTGGTAGGGCGAGTACTTGCTGATGAACGCCCACTGCGCCGGATCGTCCGGGTTGCCGTATTCGGCCATCCACGAGGCGCCCGCCAGCAGCAGGTGGTAGCGCTTCATGTCGGCGAGCGGCACGCCGGAGATGATGGCGCCGAACAGCTCGGGGCGCTGGGTGAGCGCCACGCTGGTGAGCAGGCCGCCGTTGGAGCGGCCGTAGAGGCCGAACTGGCGCGGGGTGGTGATGCCGCGCTTCACCAGATCCTCGGAGACGGCGAACAGATCCTCGTAGGCGCGCTGGCGGTTCTCCAGAAGGGCGGCCTGGTGCCAGGTGGGGCCGTATTCGCCGCCGCCGCGCAGGTTGGCGACCACGTAGGCGCCGCCTTCCTCCAGCCAGAACTGGTATTCGGGCGCCACATAGGAGGGCACCAGCGGCACCTCGAACCCGCCGTAGGCGAACATCCAGGTGGGCAGCGGGCCCTTGGCGTCCCTGGGCTTCACCACGGTGTAGGGCACGCGGGTGCCGTCCTTCGAGGTGGCGAAGAGCTGCTCGACGGTGAAGCGGCTGGCGTCGAAGCGGGCGGGGAGGGAATAGGCCACCCGCATCGGGCCGTCGCCTGCCGCGACCAGTTCGGACGGGGTGGTGTAGCCCTCGCGCTTGAACAGGATCAGGTCGGATTTCGAGCCGGCGCTGACCAGCTCCAGCGCCATGTCCTTGCCGGCGTTGAGGTCGGTTGCCTGCCACGAGCCGTTGCTGCCGGGCTTCAGGGCCAGCAGGCGGCCGCGCACGTTGTCGAGGATGTTCAGGTAGAGCGTGTCCTTCGCCCCGGCGATCTCGCTGATCGCCTGGCCTTCGCCCGGCGCGAACACCTGTTCGATGACGGCGGGCTGGCCCGCCAGCACCGGGTCGATGGCGTAGGCGACGAGCGAGCCCTGCCGGTAGGTGACGCCGTTGTAGGCCCAGTCCGTGCGCAGGAGGGCGATGGCCTTGCCGGCGAACACGGTCTTGAAGTCGGCGTCGATCGGCAGCGGCGAGGGCACCAGCGTGCCGTCCGGCCGCATGTGGTGCAGCTCGGCGGTGAAGAAGGTGACGCCCCGCATGATGACCGGGTAGGTGCCGGTCTCGCTGATGTAGACATCCGGCGCGGCCCACACGTCCTCCACCTTGCCCTCGAAGATGGTGCGGGCCTCGGCCAGCGGCGTGCCGCGCTGCCACAGCTTGAGGATGCGCGGGTAGCCCGAGTTGGTGAGGGTGCCGGGGCCGTAGTCCGTGCCGACGATGAGGGTGTCCTTGTCCAGCCAGTCGAGGCGCACCTTGGCCTCGGGCAGGCGGAAGCCGTCCTCGACGAACCGGCCGGTCGCGGTGTCGAACTCGCGGATCTCGACCGCGTCTTTGCCGCCGTTGGAGATGGCGACGAGGCAGCGTGCGTAGTCCGGCTTGAGGCAGGTCGCGCCCTTCCACACCCAGTTCTTGCCTTCGGATTTGGCGAGCTGGTCCATGTCGAGGAGGATCTGCCACTCCGGCTGGCCGGAGAGGTAGGATGCGAGCGTCGCCTTGCGCCAGATGCCGCGCACGTGGGTGTCGTCCTGCCAGAAGTTGACCACGTGGTCGCCCTGGATGGCGGGCGTCGGGATGCGGCGCTTGTCGCTGAGGATGGCCTCGGCGCGGGCGCGGTAGTCGGCGAACCGGGGCTGGCTCTCCAGCACCCGGAGCGACACGTCATTGCGCGCCTTCACCCAGTCCAGCGGCTTCCGGCCTTCGACTTCCTCCAGCCAGAGGTAGGGGTCGTCCGCCGCCTGCGGCGCGGCGGCGGGCGCGGCAGGAGCCGCCGGTGCGGCGGGCGCCTGCGCCTGAGCCGAGAGAGGCGCGGCCAGCAGCATCATCGCAATCGTGCTGAGGTGCATTTTCATGCCTTGTCCTTCGCAATCAGGGCGCCTGCCGGGATTCACTCCCCCTCCGGCCGGGCGCCGTCGTGGGCTTCATCAAAGGGTGCTGAACTTGTTGTTCTTGCGGTGTCAGCGTTCTGCCAGGCGTGGCAGGAGTTCCACAAAGTTGCAGGGTTTGTGGCGGCTGTCCAACTGATCCTTGAGGATGCGGTCCCAGCCGTCCTTCACCGCGCCGGTGGAGCCGGGCAGGGCAAACAGATAGGTGCCCCGCGCCACCCCGGCCGTCGCGCGCGACTGGATGGTGGAGGTGCCGATGCTCTGGAAGCTGATCCAGCGGAACAGCTCGCCAAAGCCGGGGATCTCCTTCTCCCACACGCGGGCGAAGGCCTCGGGGGTCACGTCCCGCCCCGTCACGCCCGTGCCGCCGGTGGAGATGACCACGTCCACCTCCGGGTCGTTGATCCACGCCTCCAGCTGGGCGGCGATGGCGTCCGCGTCGTCGCGCACGATCTTGCGGTCGGCGAGCCTGTGTCCCGCCGCCTCGATGCGCTCGGCCAGCGTCTGGCCCGAGCGGTCGTCCGCCAGGGTGCGGGTGTCGGAGACGGTGAGAACGGCGATGTTGACGGGCCGGAAGGGCAGGGATTCATCGATCGGCATGGCAATCTCCCTCAGTGAGGCGAGGCGGGATCAGACGGCGCGGAGAGAGCCGCCATTTCCGGCGCGGCGGGCGCCGCCTCGGCGGCGGCCACCACCGGCGCGGCGGCCTCCTCGTCCGCCCCGGCCGGCGGCGGGACCAGCGAGCGGGGGAAGCGGGGCCAGCGGCCCTGGGCCAGGTCGTCCAGGCTGTCGGTCGGCATGTTGAAGCGCAGCTGGTAGAGCCAGTAGTACTGGAGCACCCGCTCCACATAGCCCCGCGTCTGGGCGTAGGGGATGGACTCGATGTAGAGCAGCGGGTCGATCGCGTAGCGGGCGTGGGACTTCCACCGGCTCACCGCCGTGGGGCCCGCGTTGTAGCTGGCGAGAATCCGGGGCAGCAGCCCCTCGTTCGCGGGCCAGTCGCGCAGGTGCTCGAGGTAGGTCTGGCCCGCCTCCAGATTGAACACCGGATCGTTCAGCGAGCCGTGCACCCCGTTCAGCATGCCCTGGCGGCGCATCGCCTGCACGGTGCCGGGCATCAGCTGCATCACGCCGCGCGCCCCGGCGCGGGAGACGGCGTCGGTCTGGAACCGGGATTCCTGAAGGGCGAGGGCAAAGACCAGCGCCTTGTCCACGCGCCAGCCGCCGTGGGGCTCCCAGTCCGGCGCGGGGAAGCGGATCGCCATGGGCGGGGTCTGGCCCTCGGGCGGCCGCAGGCTCAGCCATTTCTGGGTGGAGGGCAGGCCCAGCGCCGAGGCGAGGCGCACCAGCGCGTCGTAGTTGCCGGGGTCGGTCTGGCCCCACAGGTGCTTCAGCTCCCGGTCGGCCCGGCCCAGCTCGCCGATGCGCACCAGCGCCACCGCGCGCTGCACGGCGGGAATGTCGCGAATCTGGTTCCAGTCCGCCTGAATGAAGCCGGGCGGCCCCCAGTTGAACGGCAGGTCCACCCCGAGGAGCCGCAGGGCAAGGAGGCCATAGAAGCTCTCCGGCACCTGCGCCGCCTGCCGCAGCAGCGGGCTGACCCGCTCCGGCCGCTGGCAGGCCAGGTGGGCCCGCGCCTCCCAGAAGCGGGCGGCGGCCATTTCCTCCGCCGACAGGCCGGGCTTTGCGCCCATGGCCGCGAAATGCTGCCCGGCGCGGTCGAATTCGCCCTGCCGCCAGGCGGCCAGCCCCGCCGCCCACTGGGCGCGGCCGGCCTCGGGCGTGTCGGGCGCGCCGGCGGCCTCGCCCACGCGCAGCGCCCCGGCGTCATCGCCCTCGATGTAGTACCGCCAGGCGATCTGATGGCCCCAGCGGGCGTGGGTGTGGGGCGCAAGGCTGCCGCGCGCGCGCTCGGCGTCCAGCATCCGCTCCGCCTCGGCAAGGCGCATGGCGTTGACCAGCGGCTGCAACCGCCGCGCCAGCCGGTTGGCGGCAAGGGTTTGCAGCGGCGTGAGGCCCGGCCCGTCCCAGGCGCGGGTGACCGGCTCGGCCGGTTCGGCCACCGACTGGGCGGGCAGGGCCGGAAGGCGGGCATCGGCGGGCTTGACCGCCTCGATGCGCTCGAGGATGCGCGCGGCCAGCGGATGGCTGAGGTTCTCCTCCAGCCACTGGCGCATCTCCTCGAAGGAGGGGTTGCGCTCGGCCAGCATGGCCTCGGCGAGGATGTGGCTGCGCAGGAGCGGCGAGCGGGCTTCCCTCGCCAGCGCGCGGGCCCGGCTCACCTGCCCGGCGTCGATGGCGTCGAACGCCTGCCGGTAGAGCTGGCGGTCCCGGCTGCTCAGGATCTGGGGGATGCTGTCGGGAATGCGGGGGGTGGCCCGGGGCGCCGGGGTGCGGGTCGCGGCCCGGGCCGTGCTCTTGGCAGTCCGGGCTGTGCTCTGGGCCGCCTGTGCGGGCGCGGGGGCGCCGGCCGCGGCCGCCAGCGCGGCGGTGGCCGCCAGGAGGCAGACAGCCGTCCGCAGCGTCGCCCGCCGGGCGGCGGCGCGATGTCCGGGGCGCCGCATCACTGCGCGGACCCGATACGGTCCTTGAACGCCAGCAGATCCTCCCAGGAGAGGCGCTTCTGGGCCGGCTGGCGCAGGAGATAGGCCGGGTGGAAGGAGGCGAGGGTGGGGACGGTCAGGCTGCCGTAGACCACGTCCTTCCACTGGCCGCGCAGGCGGGTGATGCCGGTTTCCGTGTCGAACAGCGACTTGGCCGAGGTGCCGCCCAGCGCCAGCACCGCCCGCGGCTTCACCAGCTCCACGTGGCGCTGCACGAACGGCCGGCACAGGGCGATTTCCTGCGGCGTCGGCGTGCGGTTGCCGGGCGGCCGCCAGAAGAACATGTTGGTGATGTAGATGCTGTCGCGGTCGAGGCCGATGGCGGCCAGCATCCGGTCGAGCAGCTGTCCCGCCGCGCCGACGAAGGGCTTGCCCTGCCGGTCCTCCTCCGCGCCGGGTGCCTCGCCGATGATCATCAGCCGCGAGTCGGGGTTGCCGTCGAAAATGACCGTGCGGTTGGCCGTGGCCTTGACCGGCACGCCCTCGAATCCCTCGATGGCGGCGTAGAGCGCCTCCAGCGTGTCGGCCTCTGCCGCCAGGCGCGCGGCCTCGGCGGCCGCTTCGGAGACGCTGACAGATGCCGGGGCCATGGACGTGCGCGCCTCCGCCCACCGGGAAGGGACGGGCTGCCCGGGGAGAGTCGGCGTCTGCCACTCCTCCCGGGGGGGATTTTCGAACCGATTCGCCTGGTGGAGGTCTTGATTCTCCCGGACAGGAGGCTGTCTTGCGAAGGAATCGCGCGCAGACGAAAACCCGGCCGGGTCCGCCAGGACTCCTGCCGTTACGCGCGGCGCATCTGTCGGTTCCGACAGTTGCGGGCGAACCAGCCACGAGGCAGGCATGTCGTCGACCAGCGACGTGCAACCCGCATCCAGGAGCCAGCTCAGGGCTGCGGCGGCCAGCCGCCCCTCCTCCTTCGCACCTTCCATCATGGCGACATGTGAGAGAGCATTCGTCCTCTGGTCAACCGCTTTTGTGCCTCGTATGTGTGCGTATTGAGTAGGCTGATAACGAATCGAAACCCGACAGGAGGGGAGAGGACAGGAAATGACTGAACGCGAAGCCATGCCTTATGATGTGGTAATCGTCGGCGGGGGGCCGGCGGGGCTGGCGGCAGCGATTCGTCTGAAGCAGCTCTCGCAGGAGCAGGGTCACGACGTTTCGGTTTGCGTGCTGGAGAAGGGGTCCGAGATCGGCGCACATATCCTCTCGGGGGCTGTCGTCGACCCGATCGCGCTCAATGAGCTGATCCCCGACTGGAAGGAGCGGGGCGCCCCGCTCAACACGCCGGTGACCGACAACCGGCACTGGGTGCTCACCAAGAACGGCAAGATCGACATTCCCCACTTCCTGTTGCCGCCCCTCATGTCCAACGAGGGCTGCTACACGCTGAGCCTGGGCAACCTGTGCCGCTGGCTGGCCTCGCAGGCCGAGGAGCTGGGCGTCGAGATCTTCCCCGGCTTCGCGGGCGCGGAGATTCTCTACAACGAGGACGGCTCGGTGAAGGGTGTGGCCACCGGCGACATGGGCGTCGCCCGCGACGGCAGCCACAAGGACATGTACCAGCCGGGCCTGGAGCTGCACGCCAAGTACACCTTCTTCGCCGAGGGCGTGCGCGGCCACCTCTCCAAGCAGCTGATGGACCGCTTCGCCCTGCGCGAGGGCGTGGAGCCGCAGACCTACGCCATCGGCATCAAGGAGCTGTGGGACGTGGACCCGGAGAAGCACAAGCCGGGCACGGTCATCCACACCCAGGGCTGGCCGCTCGATGACGTGGCGGGCGGCGGCTTCATCTACCACCAGGAGAACAACCAGGTCGCCATCGGCTTCGTCGTGGCGCTGGACTACAAGAACCCCTACCTCTCGCCGTTCGACGAGATGCAGCGCTTCAAGACCCACCCGGCCATCCGCCCGCTGCTGGAAGGCGGCCGCCGCGTGGCCTATGGCGCCCGCGCCATCAACGAGGGCGGCTGGCAGTCCATCCCGAAGCTGGTGTTCCCGGGCGGCGCGCTCATCGGCTGCTCGGCCGGTTTCGTCAACGTGCCGCGCATCAAGGGCAGCCACAACGCGATGAAGTCCGGCATGCTGGCGGCCGAGGCGGCGTTCGAGCGGCTGAAGGCCGGCTCGGAGGGCCATGACGAGCTGACCGCCTACCCGGAGGCGCTGAACAACTCCTGGGTGCGCGAGGATCTCTACAAGGTCCGCAACGCCCGCCCGGCGCTGGCCAAGTTCGGCGTGACGCTCGGCACGATCTACACCGGGATCGACCTGTGGCTCCACGATCTGGGCCTCGGCAAGCTGATCCCGTGGACCTTCGGCCACCACCCGGATCACACCCAGCTGCGCCGCAAGGAGCACTGCTACCCGATCGCCTACCCGAAGCCGGACGGCAAGATCACCTTCGACAAGCTGTCGTCGGTGTTCCTGTCCAACACCAACCACGAAGAAGACCAGCCCGTCCATCTGACCTTGAAGGACAAGGACGTTCCGGTCAAAATCAACCTTGAACTCTATGACGCGCCGGAGCAGCGTTACTGCCCGGCAGGCGTCTACGAGATCGTCGGGTTGGACACGGGCGAGCCGCGGTTGCAGATCAACGCGCAGAACTGCGTGCACTGCAAGACCTGCGACATCAAGGATCCAACCCAGAACATCAACTGGGTTGCACCCGAAGGCGGGGGCGGGCCGAACTACCCCAACATGTGAGGCTGTGTGAGAAGAAAGAACCAAGCCGTCGTCGCCGCCCTCATCACGGGACTTCTTGCCTCGGGAAGCCTCGGGGCGACGGCGCCGGCCGCAGCCACCCTCTCCCCCGGAGAGGAGATGGAAGGCTATCGGGACTATGTCCTGGGGCGGTACGCCTGGTCCAATGACGAGCTGGGGGCGGCCGCCCACTACTTCTCCCGCGCCTTGCAGCATCAGGACAGCGACCCGGTGCTGCGCCAGCGCACCTTCGAGCTGGCGCTCGCCTCCGGCGACCGGCGCCTCGCGCTGGAGACCGCCCGGGAGGTGCTGGCGGCCGACCCGGAGAACTCGACGGCGGCGCTGGTGCTGATTGCCGAGGCCTTCCGCAAGGGCGAGTTCAAGAAAACCGAAGCGCTCATCTCCAAGCTGGCCGTGGGCGGCATCGAGGCGGTGATCGCCCCGGTCCTGAACGCCTGGGCCCAGCAGGGGCAGGGCGACAGGAAGGGGGCGCTGGCCACCATCCAGCCGCCCGAGACCGAGGGGGTGCAGCGGCTCTACCAGCTGGAGCATGCCGGCCACATCGCCCTCGCACAGGGCAAGGCGGAGGAGGCGCTCGCCTACTACCGGCAGGCCCTGCAGATGGACGGCAACGGCCTGTGGCGTCTGCGCCTCTCGGCCGCGGCCGCCGCGCAGCGGGTGGGGAACACGGCGCAGGCCTCGGCCCTGCTGGAGATGGAGACCGACCCGGACCGCCGCGCCTACTTCGAGGACGCGCGCCGCCGCCTGGCGGAGGGCAAGAAGATCGAGGCGCCGGTCGCGACCCCCGCGCAGGGGCTGGCGGAGCTGATGCTGCACGCCGCCGCCGACCTGATGCAGGGCGAGCCGATCCCGCTCGCGCTGGTCTTCTCCCGGGTGGCGGAAATTGCCCGGCCGGACATGGTGGAGGCCCGGCTGCTCTCCGCCCGCATCCTCCGGCTCAACAAGGAAGCCCGCGGCGCGCTGGCGACCATCGAGACGCTCGGGATCGACGGGCCGTTCGGCGTCGACGTGATGCTGGAGAAGGCGCGCATCCTTCAGGACATGGACAAGGCCGACGAGGCGCAGGCGCTCCTGGAATCGGCGAGCGTGCGTTTCCCCTCCAGCCGCCGCGCCCGCGTGGAGCTGGGCGAGGCGCTGCGCCAGGCGGAGCGCTACACGGAAGCCGTCGCCGCCTATTCCGCCGCCATCGACCTGCTGCCGGCGACGCGCAAGCAGGACTGGTATCTCTATTTCCTGCGCGGGGTCGGCTACGAGCGCATGGGCCGCTGGTCCGAGGCGGAGGCCGATCTGCGCAAGGCGCTGGAGCTCAACCCGGACGAGCCGAACGCCCTCAATTACCTCGGCTATTCGTACCTGGAGCAGGGGCGCAACATCGAGGAGGCCAAGCGGCTGATTGCCCGGGCCGTCGAGCTGCGGCCCGGCGACGGCTTCATCATCGATTCCCTCGGCTGGGCCTACTTCATGGCCGGCGAGTACGATCAGGCGGTGAAGCATCTGGAAGAGGCGGTCGCCGCCGAGCCGGGTGATCCCACCATCAACGAACATCTGGGCGATGCCTACTGGCGGGTGGGGCGCACCATCGAGGCCCGCTTCCGCTGGCGCGCCGCCATGGACAGCGAACCGGCGGACGACCAGTCGCGCCGTCTGCTCGCCAAGCTGGAACTCGGCCTCGACGGGGCCGCCGCATCGACCCTCCAGGCGACACGCACGCGCTGACCGCCCATGCAGCTTCAAACGATTACCGAGCCCGCTCCGGCCAAGCTCAACCTGTTCCTGCACGTCGTCGGACGGCGGGAGGACGGCTACCATCTGCTGGAGACCGTGTTTACCTTCACCGAGGCGGGCGACACACTGGAGGCGAGCCCGGCCGGGACGCTTTCGCTTGCGATCGAGGGGCCATACGCCGGGGCGCTGGCGGCCGAGAGCGACAATCTGGTGCTGCGGGCGGCAAGGGCGCTGGCCGGGGCCGCCGGGCTGGGCGCGGCGGGGGCGCGGCTCGTGCTGCGCAAGGCCCTGCCGGTGGCGGCGGGGCTGGGCGGCGGCTCGGCGGATGCGGCGGCAACGCTGCGGGCGCTGAACCGCCTGTGGGATCTGAACTGGCCGCTGGACCGCCTCGCCGCCATCGGCGGGGCGCTTGGCGCGGACATTCCCGCCTGCGTCTACAGCCGCCCCATGCTGGGGCAGGGCATCGGCACCGACCTCAGCCCCCTGCCGCTGAGCGAGTCGTTGCCGGTCGTGCTGGTCAATCCGGGCGTGCCGCTGGTGACGGCCCATGTGTTCCGCGCCTTTGCCGAGCGGAGGCAGGGGTTCTCGCCAAGGCTCGCGGCAGGCAGCCTGCCCGCCCACGCCTCGCTCGACTGGGTGTCCGGCCTCGCCAATGATCTGGAAGCGGCGGCCCGCGCCTGCTGCCCGCTGCTCGACGCGGTGGAGAGCGCCCTGCGCCGGCAGGAGGGGGTGCGGCTGGTGCGCATGGCGGGCTCGGGCCCGACCTGGTTCGCTGTCTTCGGCGACGGGGTGCAGGCGCAGAAGGCCGCCGACAGGTTGCAGGAGGAGCATCCGGCATGGTGGGTGGCGCGATCGACAGTCCTGTGCGGTTAAAGCGAAACGGGCCGCCGAGCTTTGCTTGACGGTTTGCGGGTCCGTCTCTATCAGCCGTTTCGCTGGCAGTTAGTCTATCAGGGGGAATATCCATGCATGTGAGGGTCTGCGGTGGTCGCGCATCGAACGATCGGCAGCGCGACGGTGCCGCGTCAGGACTCTCTGGCCATGCCATCAAGCGCATGTGTGCAGGGATTGCAGTGATCAGCGCCATGCTGGGGTTTGGCCTGCCCGCCCAGGCGCAGATGTTCGACCCCAACATGCTGAAGCAACTCCAGGGGCAGCTCTCCGGCCGCACCGGGCAGTCCATGATGACGACATCGCCCGTGGACGAGTCCCGGAATGCCAGCGATACGTCCGGGTTCCCTGGTTTGAACGACCCGTTCTCCGGCATGACGGAGAGCGAGCGCCTGCTGCGCGAGTTGCAGGCCCAGGAGATTCTGACCCAGAATTACAAGCCCTCCGCGCTCGAGGAATCGTATCGCGAGCGCACCGGCAACGAAGAGCTGCGCCAGTTCGGCTACGAGCTGTTCGAGAAGTTCCTTGACCGGCAGGCACAGCAGAGCGCGTTCACCGGCCGGGTCAGCGGCAACTATATCGTCGGCGTCGGCGACGAGTTCGTCGTCCTGTTCCAGGGGCCGGAGCCGCGCAACATCACCACCCGCGTTGACCGGGAAGGGCGGATCATCATCGACCAGCTGCCGCCGATCGCGGCGGCCGGCCGCCGCTTCGACGCGGTGGTGCAGGACATTCAGGCGGCCACCCGCCAGACCCTGCTCGGCACCGAGGCCCATGTGTCGCTCGGTGCCGTGCGCTCGATTTCCGTCGTCGTCGGCGGCGAGGTGGAGCGTCCCGGCCAGTACACGCTCACCTCCCTCAGCGACATCACCCAGGCGCTGGCGCAGGCGCGGGGCATCCGCCGCACGGGCTCGCTGCGCCAGGTGCGGGTCGAGCGCGCCGGCCGCAGCTTTGTCGTTGATCTCTATGGCTTGCTGGGCATCGGCTCGCCGCCGGTCATCCACCTGCAGGATGGCGACCGGATCATCGTGCCGACCGTCGGCCGCACCATCGCCGTCACCGGCTCGGTTGTGCGTCCGGGCATCTTCGAGCTGGCGCCGGGCAGCAGCACGCTGACGCTGGCTCAGGCGGTGGCCATGGCGGGCGGCGCCCTGCGCCCGAGCGGCAATGACTTCTCGGTCCTGCGGATTCAGCCCAACGGGCAGGAAGAAGTGGTCTCGCTCACCGCCGAGAGCGAAAAGCTGCAAGCCGGCGACGTGGTGCAGGTGGTGAGCCGGGAGCGGAGCACCACCGGCAAGGTGCTGCTGACCGGGTTCGTCAACAGCCCGGGCGTGCGCTCGCTGTCGATGGCGCCCACGGTGAAGTCGCTGCTGGGCTCGGCCGAGAACCTGCGCATGGGCAGCTACCTGCCCTTCGCCGTGCTGCTGCGCCGCGACCCGATCACCAGCTCGGTGTCCTACTCGGGCGTCAATCTCTATGAAGTCTTCTACGAAAACCAGGATGTGAGCCTGCGCAGCGAAGACCAGCTCATCATTCTGGGCAACAAGGATATCGCCTTCCTCCAGAGCACCCCGGTGCGCAGCATCGTGCTCGGCCTGCCCAATCCGCTGCCGGATTGCCGTTCGCTGACCTATCTGGAAGTGCTCGTCGGCGACAGCCAGTCGGACCGCTTCGCCGCCGTGACCCGCGGCTCCTACATCGTCGACCAGGGCGAGACCCTCAAGATCGGGTCCGCAGGCGGCGTGCAGAGCAACCTGGGCGTGGTGAACAACGACCAGGCATTCGGTGACGACCCGAACGCCTCCATGGGCATGGCGGGCGGCTCGCGCATGCTGGCGGGCCGGGACGTCCGGGATCAGAGCGCCCAGACGCAGGACCCGAAGGCCAAGGACGCCCTGGGCCGGGACATCCTGACCAAGGAGGACAAGGCCAAGAAGGAGGAAGTGTGCCCCGCGGTCTTTGAGGAGAACCCGTCGGTTCTGCCCTTCCTTCTCGAGAACGTGGTGGTGCTGAGCGGCAACCTGCGCCGCCCGGGCATCTACCCGGTGTGGGGCGCGCTGCCGGTCTCGGTGCTGGCGTCGATCGCGGAAGGGATCTCGTCCCGCGCGGAGACGTTCTCGATCGACCTGTCGCGGGCCGATCCGTACCGCGGTACGGCGACCAGCTTCGCCATGGATGGCACGATGGAGATGTTCGCCGCGATCAAGGTCGCGGCAGGCGATGACGTGCGCTTCAACACGGTCCAGCCCAAGTACGAGGCGGGCGCGGTGCTGCTGACGGGCGAGTTCCTCCGCCCGGGCCTCTACACCATCCGCAAGGGCGAGAAGCTCTCCGAGCTGATCGCGCGGGCGGGCGGCCTGACGGAGCACGCCTATCCCTATGGCGCCGTCTTTACCCGCCGCAGCGTCAAGAAGGCGCAGCAGGAAGGGTTCCGCCGGACGGCGCGTGAAATGAACACGGCGCTGCTGTCCATGTCCGCCCGCAAGGGTGTCAGTGCCGATGCCATGTCCTCGGCGATGATGCTCTCGCGGGACCTGGCGACGGTGGACGCGCCCGGCCGCATGGTGGTGGAGGCCGACCCGGCCGTGCTGGAGGCCTATCCCGAGGCGGATACGGTGCTCGAGGCGGGCGACGCCATCTACATGCCCAAGCGGCCCAACTTCGTGCTGGCCATGGGCGACGTGCTCAATCCGGGCGCATTGCAGTTCGCCAAGGGCAAGACCGCGCAGGACTACATCAAGGAGGCGGGCGGCATTCAGCGCTCGGCCGACGATGACCGCATCTTCATCGTCTACCCGAACGGCGTGGCCCAGCCGCTGAAGACCTCGGGCTGGTTCCGCTCGGGGGCTCCGGTTGTGCCGCCGGGCAGCACGATCGTTGTGCCGAAGAACATCGATCCGCTTTATACCCTTGATATTGTGAAGGACGTTGCGACCATTATTGGTCAGTTCGCAACGGCTCTGGCATCGATTGCTGTGATCTCGAGGTAAGACAGAGGTGCGTTGCGTTCTTGATCGGATCGTCCGCCGAAGTATCTGACGGGCAGGCAAAACTGGGGGGAGCTCTATGACCGCACTGCTGGGGCCAAAAACACGTGTGGCCGTCATCGGCCTTGGATATGTTGGATTGCCCTTGGCGGTTGTGTTGGCTCGCCACTTCGACACGATCGGTTTCGACATCAACGAAACCCGCATCGAGGAGTTGAAGCGGGGACACGACCGGACGGGAGAAGTGGATGAGCCGGCCCTCCGGGCCTCGACGCTGCACCTGACCTCCAATCTGGAGGAGTGCCGGGGGGCGGAGATCTTCATCGTCACCGTGCCGACGCCGGTCGACGAGACCAACAAGCCGGACCTGCGGCCGGTCATGTCCGCCACCCGGAGCGTCGCCAGCGTGCTGACGCCCGGCGCCGGCGCGATCGTGGTCTACGAAAGCACGGTCTACCCGGGCGTGACGGAAGACATCTGCGGCCCCGAGCTGGAGCGGGTCTCGGGCCTCAAGCGGGGCGTGGACTTCTTCCTCGGCTACTCGCCGGAGCGGATCAACCCGGGCGACCGCGAGCATACGGTTGACCGCATCACCAAGGTGATCTCCGGCGAGACGCCCGAAGTCGTCGAGAAGCTGGCGGCCCTCTACGGGGCGGTCACCAGCGGCGGCGTGTTCCGGGCCAAGAGCATCAAGGCGGCCGAGGCGGCCAAGGTGATCGAGAACGCCCAGCGCGACATCAACATCGCCTTCATCAATGAAGTGGCGATGATCTTCCAGAAGATCGGCCTGTCCGCCTACGACGTGCTGGAAGCGGCGGGGACCAAGTGGAACTTCCTCAAGTTCTCGCCCGGTCTGGTGGGCGGCCACTGCATCGGCGTCGATCCCTATTACCTGTCGTTCCGGGCCCAGGAACTGGGCCATGACCCCGAGGTCATTTTGGCCGGGCGGCGGATCAATGACGGCATGGGCCGCTATATCGCCGACTGCATCCATGAGCGGCTCGCCCCGAACTCGCGGATTCTGGTGCTCGGCCTGACCTTCAAGGAAAACGTGCCCGATCTGCGGAACTCCAAGGTCATCGATGTGATCCGGGGCCTCGAAAGCCATGGCCATACGGTGCGGGTCCACGACCCGCTCGCCGATGGCGAGGAGGCTCACGAGGAATACGGTGTCCGGCTGCTGCGCCGCATGGCCGACATCCGCATGGATGATCCGCGCCGGTCGGCCGAGATGGAGCCGTTCGACGCGGTGGTGGCCGCCGTGCCGCACACCGTCTATGCCCAGATGAGCGCGGACCACATCGCCCGCATCGTCAAGCCGGGCGGTCTGGTCGCGGACATCAAGGGTATGTGGCGGAATCTGGCCCTGCCGGAGACGATCCGGCGCTGGCAGCTCTGATCCACAGGGTCAGGAGTAAGGCTTCTTATGTGGCGCCCTTCCGGTCTCACCTGACCGGGAGGGCGCTCTCTTATGAGGGCCAGACGCGGAGGGTCCGCCCGGTCAGGCGATAGTAGATGAGGCCCGCCCACTCGTGCAGCGCCAGATCGGCAAGGGCGAGATTGCTGAGGGGATCGAGCCGGAACCCGGTGCCGCCGCTGTCGATCGGCCAGGTCTGATAGTCCACCGGGACGGGCGTCACCTCCATGTTGATGGCCTCGAAGCACAGCATGGCGCGCGGCAGATGGTAGGCCGAGGTGACGAGGAGCGACTGGCGGAGGGCTTCCCGGCCGAGCAGCGCCGCTGCGCCCCGCGCATTCTCGCAGGTGTTGAGCGTGCCGTTGACGATCCTGAGGCGCGCCTCCGGGAACCCCAGATCGAGCGCCGTCCGCCGGAGCATGTCCGTATCGGTGACGCCATTGGCCAGGGCCATGCCCCCGACCAGATACAGCTCCGCCTCCGGGAATCGCCGCGCCAGGGTGATGCCGGTCAGCATGCGGTCGGCGGCGTCCTTGTACTCCGGGGCGCCTCGGATGGTGCTGGCATAGAGGTTCTCGCCGCCCGCAAGGACAATGATCGCGCGCGGGCGCATCGCGGAGAGGTCCGGCGCCTCGTAGCGGTTTTCCAGCATGCGCATCAGCCAGAATCCCGTGGGCAGTATGGCGAGAACGAACAGCAGAAACGCGCCGGCGCCGGCCAGGCGCAAGCCAACCCGGGGGCGCCACAGCGCCAGGATCAGCCCGGCAAGGCAGAGCCAGAGGGGCAGGGACCCGGGCCCAAATGCCGCCCACAGGGAATAGTTCAACGTCATCGGGCTGAACTATCCCTGACCGGGCACGGCATCAATTCTAATTTATCTTGTGGTAGTGCTTGAACCATTCGACGAAGCGCGGCACGCCCACATCGATCGGCGTGGTGGGCTGGAAGCCCAGATCGTTCTGAATGGCCGAGATGTCCGCGTAGGTCTCCCGCACGTCGCCGGGCTGCATGGGCAGAAGCTCCTTCCGGGCTTCCCGCCCGAGGGCCTTCTCCAGAATCTCGATCATCCGCAGCAGGGGCTCGGACCGGTTGTTGCCGATGTTGTAGACCCGGTGCGGCGAGACCGACCCGCCCGCCTTGGGCTGGCCGTCATCCGGCGGCGGATTGTCGAGGCAGGCGACAACGCCGGTGACGATGTCGTCGATGTAGGTGAAGTCCCGCCGCATATCGCCGTGGTTGAACACCTTGATGGGTTCGCCCTTGAGGATGGCGTCGGTGAACAGCCACATCGCCATGTCGGGGCGGCCCCACGGACCATAGACCGTGAAGAAGCGCAGGCCGGTCTGGGGCAGGCGATAGAGATGGGCGTAGACCTCGCTCATCAGTTCGTCCGCCTTCTTGGTGGCGGCGTACAGGGAAATGGGCAGGTCGACCCGGTCCTCCACCGCGAAGGGCAGCTTCTTGTTGCTGCCATAAACCGAGGAGGAGGACGCATAGACCAGATGCTTCATGCCCTCGGTGTGGCGGCAGTACTCGAGGATGTTGAGATGGCCGACCAGGTTGGCGGTCACATAGGCGTGGGGGTGCGTGATGGAGTAGCGCACGCCCGCCTGCGCGCCCAGATGAACCACCCGGTCGATAGCATAGGGCTTCAGGGCTTCAAGCAGCGCGGCGTTGTCCGCAAAATCCACCTGCAAGAAACTAAAGCTGTTATGGGTGCGTTCAAGTTCCGCGAGACGAGCCCGTTTAAGATCAACGCTGTAATAATCATTCAGGTTATCGAGCCCAATAACCTGTTCGCCGCGGTCGAGGAGTCTTTTGGCGACATGATGGCCGATGAACCCTGCTGCGCCGGTAACAAGTATTGGCATGGTTTGTCTCGATTTGTGATTTAACGGCTTGAGGTGGTGCAATAATGGCGCTAGTCACCCCGGTAACGAAGTCTTAGCCGACGTAGGCTAGTGCTGCAATCCCGCGTGGCGTTGTGTGGCGTTGCGAAGCGGAGGGCGCAAGCCGGTCGTTTCGTAAAGCATGCGTGCTTTTTCTGACACCTGTTCTTTCCGAAGGTTGCAGCTTTATGACTGAGGAGATTCTCTGCGCCGCACTGGGGTCGGGCCTGTTCGCGACTCTTGTCGGGTTGAACGCGCAATATCTCGGTCGGCTGCTTGGCTTGCTGGATTTCCCGGATCCCGTGGGCGGGCGCAAGCGCCATTCCCATGTGACGCCGCTGATGGGCGGCACGGCCGTGCTGATTCCGATCGTCCTGATGCTGTTCGCCATGTTCTTCGGTTTTGCCGATGCGCCGGCGGCGGCCCGGGGCGAGCTTGGCATCATCGGCTGCCTGGTGGCGGTGTTCTATGTGGTCGGCGCGTCGGATGACCGGTGGGAGCTCTCGCCGCGCTTCCGTCTCGTCGTGGCCGTGGCGGCGTTCAGCCTGGGCATGATTCTGGTGCCGGCGCTGGATATCCAGTCGCTGCGCTTCGAGCTGGTCGGCAGCCGGCCCGGCGAGGTGCAGACGATTGCGCTGGGAAGCCTCAGCGGCATCTTCACCCTGTTCTGCATGGTGGGCCTGCTCAACGCCGTGAACATGGCCGACGGCAAGAATGGCCTGGTCATCGGCCTGTCCCTGATGTGGACGGGCTTCCTGTCGCTCTATGCGCCGGAGCATGTCGAGGGCGTGCTTCTGGTCGTGGCGGCGGCGCTGGCGGTGGCGCTCTATTTCAACCTGCGCGGCCGGTTCTTCCTCGGGGACGGGGGGAGCTACGGCCTGTCGGCGCTGTTCGGCGCGCTGGCCATCTATGTCTACAACCAGCCCGAGAGCGCCCTCAGCGCAGGGCCGGTGGCTGTCTGGTTCATCATCCCCGTGCTGGACTGCCTGCGCCTGCTCACGACCCGTCTGCTGAAGGGGCGCTCCCCGTTCAGCGGCGACCGGGACCACCTGCATCACCACCTCGGCTACCTGATCGGCTGGCCGAACGGGCTTCTGGTCTACTGGTCCATGGTCGGTATCCCGTCCATCGCCAGCTATGTCCTGCCGGAGTTCAACCTCCAGATTCTCGTGGCCGTGGCGCTGGTTTACACCATGGTCATCACCATCGCCTACCGCCGCCAGACGGTGAACGCCAGCTAGGGCGCGCGCGCAAGCAAACGCGCGAAAGAAAATATGTGGACAGCGCGCATTTGCCTCTTTTCTCCCGGAGAGACGACGGTATAGTGCGCGCCGCCTGCTGGGGCGTAGCCAAGCGGTAAGGCAGCGGTTTTTGGTACCGCCATTCCCAGGTTCGAATCCTGGCGCCCCAGCCAAGCCTGCCCAGGCTCAAGTGCAACTGTTTCCCTGAACGATTTTCTCAAAAATTCCCGAGGCTTGCGGGCCGGATTTCGCATGGCGCCGCAGCAGCGCCCGCGCGGGTGCCGGGGCCTCCGGCCGCGCGCAAGCGCCAGTGCTGGCGATCCCTGTGCTGGCGATCCCGGTGCGGGCGATCGCGGGGAAGGTGTCTGCCTAGCCGTTGATCCAGGAGGCAGGCGTGCGCCGGGCGACGGCGCGGCTCTCAGCCCCGTCATCGGTGCCGGACTTCGCCTTGGGGGCGGAATCAGGCAGAACCGGATTGCCCAGCTCGTTGCGGGGAACGAAGCCAGGCGCGTAGGATCCCTTCTTGGAGACCATGAACGGGGAGCTTGCGCACCCTGAAAGCCCGAGAGCCAGTGCGATGATGAGGCCGGTTTTCAGCTGCATCCTGTCTACAGTTCAATCTAGGTTCAACGGCGTGTCAGTTGTTCCCTGCACTAAATGAGACCGAAGACGATGTCCATGTATCATCCCTTGCTGACCGCAGATCAGATGCGCCGGCTGGAGCGCGGCCGGTTCGCGGCTGGCCAGTCCAGTCTCGACGCCATGGAGGCGGCGGGTCAGGCGGTCGCCGCGGAAGTGCTGCGCCGCTGGCCGGACGCCAGACAGGCGGTGGTTCTGGCGGGGCCCGGGAACAACGGGGGAGACGGCTATGTGGTGGCGCGTCATCTCCTCGCGGCGGGATGGACGGTGACGGTTGGCGCGTGGGGCGATCCCGACGCCCTTCGGGGCGACGCCCAGATGATGCGCCAGCGCTGGTCGGGGGCGGTCGCGCCGCTCGCCGAGGCGCTTGCCGCGATCGACGGGGCGACAATCGTGGTGGATGCCCTGTTCGGAATCGGGTTCTCGCGTCCGGTGGAGGGGGCGCTGGCGGGGCGCATCCGGGAGGCCTGCGACCGGGCCGGGGGCGTGATCGCCGTCGATGTGCCGAGCGGTGTGGACGCGGATACGGGAAGCGTCGTCTCGGACATGATCCAGGCGGACGCGACGGTGACGTTCGGCGCGCGCAAGCCCTGCCACCTGCTGGAGCCCGGGCGCACCCGCTGCGGGGCGGTGGTGCTGGCGCCCATCGACCTGGCGCCGGAGGCGGCGGAACTGGCACAGCTTGGCGTTGCCACCTGGGCGGTCGGCACGCCGCGCCTGCCGCGTCCCGGCCCCGACGACCACAAGTACAGCCGCGGCCATGTCTGGGTGGCCTCGGGCGGCCCGTCGGCAACCGGGGCGGCGCGGCTGGCGGCGCGGGCGGCGCTGCGCGTCGGGGCCGGGCTGGTCAGCATCGCCAGCCCGCCGAGCGCGGTCGCGATCAACGCCGCGCACCTGACCGCGATCATGGTCCGCCGGGCGGCGACGCCGGAGGCGTTCGCCGCCTGCCTCGCCGACCCCCGCGCCAGCGGCATGGTGATCGGGCCGGGCTTCGGCATCGGCGAACGCTGCCGGGAGACGGTGCTGGCACTGCTGGCGACGGGCAAGCCGCTGGTGCTGGACGCGGACGCCCTGACCAGTTTCGAGGACGACCCCGCCGTCCTGTTCCGGGCCATCCGGGGCGCGGTGGTGATGACGCCGCACGAGGGCGAGTTCCGCCGCCTGTTCCCCGGCATCGACGCCAGTGCGCCCAGGCTGGAGCGGGCGCGGGAGGCGGCGCGGACCTCGGGCGCGGTGGTGCTGCTGAAGGGGCCGGACACGGTGGTCGCGACGCCCGAGGGCGAGGCGTTCATCAACGGCCACGCGTCGCCCGAGCTGGCGACGGCAGGGGCAGGGGACGTTCTGGCGGGCACCATCCTCGGGCTCATTGCCCAGGAACGGCAGCTCGGCCTGTCGGTTGCCCAGGCGGCGGCTGTTGCGGCCTGGATACACGGAGAGGCGGGGCTGCGGCTCGGCCCGGGACTGATCGCAGAGGATCTTCCCGAGGCCTATCCGGGTATTCTAAAAGCCATAGCGGTTCCCGCTCTCCGGGGCGGGAGACAATAAGGGATTGTTGCGTCCATCTACCCCTGTGCTATAGACGCCGCTTCGAATTCAGGCCTTGGCGGATGTGGCGGAATTGGTAGACGCGCTGGATTTAGGTTCCAGTGTCGAAAGACGTGGGGGTTCGAGTCCCTTCATCCGCACCAAGGATTCACGGCCGCCCGGCGGCACATGACGAGTTGAGAGAACGCCATGCAGATCAGCGAGACGTTGAACGAAGGTTTGAAGCGGGCCTACACCGTGGTGGTGCCGGCCGCCGACCTGTCCCGGAAACTGGACGAGCAGATTGGCAATGTTGCCAAGACCATTCGCATGCCGGGCTTCCGCCCGGGCAAGGTTCCGGCCTCGCTGGTGCGCAAGGTTCACGGCGCGGCCCTGACCGGCCAGGTGCTGGAAGAAGCGGTGCAGGAAGGCACCCAGAAGGTGCTGGAGGAGAACAAGCTCCGCCCGGCCATGCAGCCGCAGATCGAGGTGACCAAGTACGAGCCGGATTCGGACCTCGAGTTCACCATGAACCTGGAGATCCTGCCGGACGTGGCGGTTCCCGATCTCTCCGGCCTGAAGCTGGAAAAGTGGGTCATTCCGGTGGAGGACAAGGAGGTCGACGAGGCCGTCGAGCGCCTGGCCTCCCAGCAGAAGGCCTTCGAGGACGCGCCGGAAGGCCATGCGGCCCAGAATGGCGATGCGGTCATCATCGACTTCGTCGGCAAGCTGGACGGCGAGCCGTTCGAGGGCGGCAAGGGCGAGGACACCCAGCTGGAGCTGGGCTCGGGCATGTTCATCCCCGGCTTCGAGGAGCAGCTGGTCGGCGTGAAGGCCGGTGAGCAGAAGACCATCACCGTGACCTTCCCGGAACAGTATCCGGCCGCCAACCTGGCGGGCAAGGAGACCACCTTCGACATCACCGTCAAGAAGGTGCAGACCGCCAAGCCGGTCGAGATCAACGACGAGATGGCCAAGAACTTCGGCCTCGAGAGCCTCGACTCGCTGAAGGAAATCCTGAAGTCGCAGATCGAGCGCGAGCACAACAGCCTGACCCGCACCTACCTGAAGCGCAAGCTGCTGGACGCCCTGGCGGCCAGCCACGACTTCCCGGTGCCGGAGGGCATGGTGGACGCCGAGTTCCAGCAGATCTGGGCGCAGCTGGAGCGTGAGGCCGGCGACGACGAGGAAGAGAAGGCCAAGCTGGAAGCCGAGAAGGAAGAGTACCGCAACATCGCCGTGCGCCGCGTGCGCCTCGGCCTGCTGCTCTCCGAGATCGGCCAGGCCAACAACATCCAGATCACCCAGGCCGAGATGAACCGCCTGATCGCCCAGGAAGCCCAGCGCTACCCGGGCCAGCAGGAGCAGGTGGTGAAGTTCTTCCAGCAGAACCAGATGGCGGCCGCCCAGCTGCGCGCGCCGCTATATGAGGAAAAGGTGGTGGACTTCATCCTCGGCCAGATCGAGGTGACCGAGAAGACCGTCACCCGCGAGGAGCTGACCCGCGCGCTGGAGGCGGACGACGACGCCGAGGCGAAGCCCGCCGAGGAAGCGCCGAAGAAGAAGGCCACCAAGGCCAAGGCCAAGAAGGACGAGGCCGGCGAGGCCGAGGCCGCGGCCGAGGAAGCGCCCGCCAAGCCGAAGGCGAAGGCCAAGGCCAAGGCGGACGCCGAAACGGAGGCCGAGGGCGAGGCCGCCCCGAAGCCGAAGAAGAAGACGACGTCGAAAGCCTCTTCCAAAAAGGCTGAATAAACCCAATCTTGGCAATCGGGGGCGGTGAGCCCCCGATTGCCTAAGTGAAGTGAAAGGCGACGCCCATGATCGACCCGATCAGCCATTACCAGAACAGCCTCGTGCCCATGGTCATTGAGCAGTCCACCCGGGGTGAAAGGGCGTTTGACATCTACTCCCGCCTGCTGCGGGAGCGCATCATCTTCGTCACCGGCGGCATCGAGGACCACATGGCGTCCCTCATCGTCGCCCAGCTGCTCTTTCTTGAGGCCGACAACCCCAAGAAGGACATCTTCATGTACATCAACTCGCCGGGCGGCGTGGTGACGGCGGGTCTCGCCATCTACGACACCATGCAGTACATCCGCCCCAACGTGGCGACGGTGTGCATCGGCCAGGCCGCGTCCATGGGCGCCTTCCTGCTGGCCGCCGGCGCGCCGGGCATGCGCTGGTCCCTGCCCAACGCCCGCATCATGATTCACCAGCCCTCGGGCGGCGCCCAGGGCCAGGCGACGGACATCGAGATCCAGGCGCGGGAAATCCTGCGCATCCGCCAGCGCCTGAACGAAATCCTGCAAAAAAACACCGGTCGTTCCCTGGAAGAGGTTGAAAAAGCCGTCGAGCGCGACACATTTATGACGGCTGACGAGGCCAAGGCCTGGGGACTGATCGACACTGTCTACGAACGGCGACCCGAGACGCCGGAAGAGAGTGAAAAGCGGTAATCAGCTGCATTGACGCGCCGGAATCCAGCCTCGTCTGCGATTTGTTAAGCCTCTTTTGAGGCACGGCGCGTTATAGTCCCTGCGTCTGAAAGGAGGGGTTGACCCTCTATTTCGGGATTGTGAAGCCCTAGAGGCTCGGTCTAGGATGCCAGCGTCGGCTGCGTATTGGGCCGAACGAGGAAAGGACGCGCATGACCAAGCTCAGCGGCAGCGACTCGAAGAACACTCTTTACTGCTCTTTCTGCGGTAAGAGCCAGCACGAGGTTCGCAAGCTGATCGCCGGCCCGACCGTTTTCATCTGCGATGAATGCGTCGAGCTGTGCAACGATATCATTCGGGAAGAAACCAAGTCGGCTCTGGTGAAGAGCCGGGACGGCGTTCCGACGCCGCGGGAAATCTGCAAGGTTCTGGACGACTACGTGATCGGCCAGAGCCATGCCAAGCGCGTGCTCTCGGTTGCCGTTCACAACCACTACAAGCGCCTGAATCACGGCCAGAAGAACAGCGACGTTGAACTGGCGAAGTCCAACATCCTGCTGGTGGGCCCGACGGGCTGCGGCAAGACGCTGCTCGCCCAGACGCTGGCCCGCATTCTGGATGTGCCCTTCACCATGGCCGACGCCACCACGCTGACCGAAGCCGGCTACGTGGGCGAGGATGTGGAGAACATCATCCTCAAGCTGCTCCAGGCGGCCGACTACAACGTGGAGCGGGCCCAGCGCGGCATCGTCTACATCGACGAGATCGACAAGATCAGCCGCAAGTCCGACAATCCGTCCATCACCCGCGACGTGTCGGGCGAGGGCGTGCAGCAGGCGCTGCTCAAGATCATGGAAGGCACCACCGCTTCCGTGCCGCCCCAGGGCGGCCGCAAGCACCCGCAGCAGGAGTTCCTCCAGGTCGATACGACCAACATCCTGTTCATCTGCGGCGGCGCCTTCGCCGGCCTCGACCGGATCATCGCGGACCGCCTCCAGGGCAAGTCGATCGGTTTCGGTGCCAATGTGGTGGCCCCGGACGAGCGGCGCACGGGCGAGATCCTGAAGCAGTGCGAGCCGGAGGATCTGCTGAAGTTCGGCCTGATCCCCGAGTTCATCGGCCGTCTGCCGGTGATCGCGACGCTGGAGGATCTGGACGAGGAGGCGCTGGTCAAGATCCTGTCCGAGCCGAAGAACGCGCTCGCCAAGCAGTATCAGCGCCTGTTCGACATGGAAGGCGTGAAGCTGACCTTCAACCCCGACGCACTGCAGGCCATCTCGCGCAAGGCAATCGAGCGCAAAACCGGTGCACGCGGCCTGCGTTCCATCATGGAAGCCATCCTGCTGGACACCATGTTCGAGCTGCCTGGCATGGATGGGGTCGATGAGGTCGTGATCAACAAGGACGTGGTCGAAGGCCGGAAGGACCCGATCCGTATTTTCTCGCAGACGCGGGAAGACGTGGGATCGCTGGCCTAGTCAGCCCCCCCCCCCCGACCACCGCTCCAGATGACCAAGCCGACCTATGGGGAGGGCAGCATGGCTTGATGCAAGCCGCTGTTCTCCCCATATGCGTAAGGAAGAGCGCGACATCGCGCGTTGTGCCGGTGTGTGCGCCAAGTGTGTGAGGCTTCAATGCAACAGCTGTACCCTGTTCTGCCCCTTCGCGACATCGTGGTCTTCCCACAGATGATCGTGCCGCTGTTCGTTGGCCGTGAGAAATCGGTTCGGGCGCTGGAGGAGGTCATGCGCGGCGACAAGCGCATCTTCCTGCTGTCGCAGAAGAATCCGGCGGACGATGATCCGGGGCAGAAGGAACTCTATGATGTCGGCACGCTGGCCAACGTGCTCCAGCTGCTCAAGCTGCCCGACGGCACCGTCAAGGTGCTGGTCGAGGGCAAGGAGCGGGCGCGCGTGCAGGCGTTCTCCGACCAGGCCGACTATCTGGAAGCGTCGGTCGCGCCCCTCACCGAAGAGAATACGGACAGCGACGAAGTGCGCGGGCTGATGCGCTCGGTCATCAGCCAGTTCGAGCAGTATGTGCGCCTGAACAAGAAGATCGCGCCGGAGGTGCTGGTCGGGCTCAACCAGATCACGGAGCCGTCCAAGCTGGCCGATACGGTGGCGAGCCACCTCGGGCTGAAGATCTCCGACAAGCAGCAGCTGCTGGCGACCACGGACGTGGCCAAGCGGCTGGAGATGGTCTTCGGCTTCATGGAAGGCGAGATTGGCGTCCTCCAGGTGGAGAAGAAGATCCGCTCGCGCGTGAAGCGCCAGATGGAGAAGACCCAGCGCGAGTACTACCTGAACGAGCAGCTGAAGGCGATTCAGCGCGAGCTTGGGGAATCGGACGAGGGCCGGGACGAAGCCGCCGAACTGGAAGAGCGCATCAAGAAAACCAAGCTCTCCAAGGAAGCCCGCGACAAGGCCATGAGCGAGCTGAAGAAGCTGCGCTCCATGAGCCCGATGTCGGCCGAGGCCACGGTGGTGCGCAACTACCTCGACTGGATCCTGGGCCTGCCGTGGGGCAAGAAGTCGAAGGTCAAGAAGGACATCAAGGTCGCCGAGCAGGTGCTCGACGCGGATCACTACGGCCTCGAGAAGGTGAAGGAGCGCATCGTCGAGTACCTCGCCGTGCAGTCCCGCACCAACAAGCTGAAGGGGCCGATTCTGTGCCTCGTCGGCCCGCCGGGCGTCGGCAAGACCTCGCTTGGCCGCTCCATCGCCAAGGCGACGGGCCGCGAGTTCATCCGCTTCTCGCTGGGCGGCGTGCGGGATGAGGCCGAGATTCGCGGCCACCGCCGCACCTACATCGGCTCCATGCCGGGCAAGATCATCCAGTCGCTCAAGAAGTCGGGCACCAGCAACCCGCTGTTCCTGCTCGACGAGATCGACAAGATGGGCCAGGACTTCCGGGGCGACCCGGCCTCGGCGCTGCTGGAGGTGCTCGACCCCGAGCAGAACGCCAAGTTCAACGACCACTACCTGGAGGTGGACTACGACCTCTCGGACGTGATGTTCGTGACCACGGCCAACACGCTGCGGATGCCCCAGCCGCTCCTCGACCGCATGGAGATCATCCAGCTCTCCGGCTACACCGAGGACGAGAAGATCGAGATCTGCAAGCGGCACCTGATCGCCAAGCAGATCGAGAATCACGGCCTGAAGAAGGGCGAGTGGTCCATCTCCGACGAGGCGCTGCGCGACCTGGTGCGCTACTACACCCGCGAGGCGGGCGTGCGGAACCTGGAGCGCGAGCTGGCCAAGCTGGCCCGCAAGTCGCTGAAGCGCATCCTCGAGGGCAAGGCGGACAAGGTGCACATCACGCCGGAGAACCTGGAGGAATTCGCGGGTGTGCGGAAGTTCCGCTTCGGCGAATCCGAGCAGGAGGATCAGGTGGGCGCCACCACCGGCCTCGCCTGGACCGAGGTGGGCGGCGAGCTGCTGACCATCGAGGCGGTGACCGTGCCGGGCAAGGGCGCCATCAAGACCACCGGCAAGCTGGGCGACGTGATGCAGGAGTCGATCCAGGCGGCCTTCTCCTTCGTGAAGTCGCGCTCGGCCCTGTTCGGCATCAAGCCGACCCTGTTCCAGCACCGGGACATCCACGTGCACGTGCCGGAAGGCGCGACGCCCAAGGACGGCCCGTCCGCCGGTATCGCCATGGTGACGTCCATCGTGTCGGTGCTGACGGGTATCCCGGTGCGCAAGGACATCGCCATGACCGGCGAGGTTACCCTGCGCGGCCGCGTGCTGCCCATCGGTGGCCTCAAGGAGAAGCTGCTGGCCGCGCTGCGCGGCGGCATCAAGACCGTGCTGATCCCGGCCGACAACGAGAAGGATCTGGTCGAGCTTCCCGATAACGTGAAGCAGGGGCTGGAGATCATTCCGGTCAAGGTGGCCGATCAGGTGCTCGATCTGGCCCTGACTCAGCCGCTCCAGCCGATCGACTGGAAGGAGGCCGAGGAGATCGCGGCGGCCGCTCCGCAACCGGAGCGTGCAGCCGATCACGAACCTCCCATGGCGCATTAGGTTAGATAATTACTAACCATAACCGAAAAAACCTTTGGAAAACCGCCCTTGTGGGCGGTTTTCCTTTTGACAAGCTAATAAACTGATTCTTAGATGACCGCCGGCTCAAGGAGCCGGCTTACTTTTTACATCCTGGGGGTCCAGACCGATGAACAAGCAGGAACTGATCAGCGCCGTTGCAGACAACGCCGGCCTCTCCAAGACGCAGGCGGGTGTGGCTGTGGACGCGCTGTTCGACGCCATTACCTCGGCACTCAAGTCGGGCGACGAAGTGCGCCTGGTCGGCTTTGGCACGTTCAGCGTCGCCACGCGCAAGGCTTCGACCGGCCGCAATCCGCGCACCGGTGAGGAGATCACCATTGCCGCCAGCAAGACGCCGAAGTTCCGCGCCGGCAAGGCGCTGAAGGACGCCGTCAACTAAGAGGCTGTGACTGAACGCCGGTGAGCGGGCGCTAGGTCCGCTCCGGCGTTCACCGGTAAAGAAAAAACGGCAAGGGAATGAGAAAGAGGCTGGACAAGCCAGACCTAAACCGCTAATTCCCACGCCGCAGCCGGTGGTGAGGGCGCGTAGCTCAGTGGTAGAGCACTGTGTTCACACCGCAGGGGTCGCAAGTTCAATCCTTGCCGCGCCCACCATCCGCTGAAAGTCTTCTGTCAAAAAGCTACCGGCAGAAACAGATCCATTTCCCGAATACTGACCGCTTCGGCGGTCGACTAGAGGCCCCCCCGGGCCTTTTTTTCGTTTTGGCGCCGGACTTTCGCTCCGGCCCTTGTTTCTTCGCGCGGCGGGCGCGGACAGAATCGGGCGACCGTCAAATCCTCTCCGGCCGGGCCGGGGCGGCGGCCGCACCCTGAAACCGGACTAGTTCGATCCTCAAAAAAACCGAGAGCTTTCAGCGCCTTGCGGCGTTTTGTCCGGCGTTTGGTTACCGTTCAGTAAGATTGTTTGGCCATGACTTGTCGCAGGCGGAAGGCAAAACTGCCCGTCAGGCGATAACCAGGGGGGATGTCAGGCGTGTTTGCGTATTTCAAGATGGCGCTCGATGCAGTCCGAACGAACATCATGATCGCCGATGCGGACTTCAAGATCATCTACATGAATCCGGCGGTGATGGCGCTGATGAAGGAGGCCGAGGCAGAACTGCGCCAGCAGCTGCCCCATTTCACGGCCTCGAAGCTCATCGGACAGGACATGGGGGTCTTTCACCGCAACCCGCACTACCAGACCCAGCTTCTGCGGCAGCTGACCGAGCCGCATAATGCCATGATCACGATCGGGCCCCGGGTGTTCGACCTGCGGGTCATGCCGCTTGTGGAGGACGGCGAGCGCAAGGGTTTCGTGGTGGAGTGGGCCGATGCCCGGGAGCGGTTGCTCAACCTGGACTATGCCGCCCAGATCGCGGCGATCGGCCGGTCGCAGGCCGTCGCGGAATTCTCCGTCGATGGCGTGATTCTCAAGGCCAACGACAACTTCCTGAACGCGCTCGGCTACACCTGGGAGGAGCTGGAGGGGCGGCACCTGCGCTCCCTGTGGAGCGAGGGGAACGAGTCCGGCGTCATGGAGGCGTTCTGGCAGGAGCTTCTGGCCGGGCGCTACCAGATGGGCCAGTATCGCCTGACCGGCAAGGACGGCCGCAGTGTGTGGTTCGAGGCCAATTACAACCCGATTCCCGACCACAAGGGGAAGGTGGCGAAGATTGTCGTCTTCGCGACGAACGTGACGGCGCAGATCGCGCTGCTCACCGACCTGAAGCGCCTGATCGACAAGAACTTCGGTGACATCGACGGCGCGATCGACCTGTCGGCGAGCAATGCGTCCACGGCTGCCGCGGCGGCGGAGGAGACCGCCCGCAACGTGGAGGAGATCGCCACCAGCGCCGAGCAGTTCGCCCTGTCGATTCAGGAAATCTCCCGCAGCATGGCCTTCTCCCTGACGGCGACGGAAGGCGCGGTGGCGCAGACCGGCGCGGTGGAGCAGAGCACCATGGCCCTCTCCACCGCGGCGCAGGCGATGAACGGCATCGTCGGCATGATCCGCAAGGTGGCCAACCAGATCAATCTCCTGGCGCTGAACGCGGCCATCGAGGCGGCGCACGCGGGCGAGGCGGGCAAGGGCTTCGCCGTGGTCGCGCAGGAGGTGAAGGCGCTGGCCAACCAGGCCTCGCAGGCGACGGAGCAGATCACGGCCGAGATCGGGCGGATTCAGGCCATCTCGGGCGACGTGGTGCAGGCGCTGAACGCCATCACCCAGGCGGTCGGCACGGTGCGGGAGAACGTGGCCATCACCTCCTCCGCGCTGGAGGAACAGAACGCCATGTCCCAGAACATGTCCGCCAACATGCAGAACGCGGCCGAGGCGGTGGCGACGGTCTCCGCCAACATCGGCAAGATTTCCTCGGCCATCCGTCTCGCCCGCGAGGCGGCGGAGGGCACCCGCGAGGCGGCGGTGGTGCTGGTGCGCTGACCGGAAGGGCCAAAAAAAGGGGCGGTCTCGAACGACCGCCCCGATTGGCCCGTGCGGGCAACCTGGCTCAGGCTCAGGATCAGGCGGCCTCGCGGCGGCGCAGGAGGCCAAGGCCGGCCAGACCAAGCCCGAGCAGGGCCATGCCGGCCGGTTCCGGGACTTGGGCCGGATCTCGATAGATCACCTGCGCGGACGGAAAGTCACCCGACGCCGAAGCGAAGGTGTACCCGCGCGGCAGCACCACGCTGAGGAAGGCCGTGTTGCCGAATTCGGCCAGAATGGAAGTGTTGAGCGTCGCGGAATCGAGCGCAACCTGGGCGCGCAGGAGCGCTTCCCATTCGAAAACCGTGTCCGCGACGTCGCTCAGGTCAATCTCGAGGACCAGAGAGGCGGTGATATCGCCCGTCTCGGCGACCGCATAGGTCCAGCCCTCGGTTAGCGCCCAGGACGCCACGATGTCTTCGTTGGAATGCTGGGCCACGCCCGCCTGTCCCAGCCTCATCGCCGTGCGCTGGGCGTCGAGCGCCAGGAAGGCCTCCAGATAACTGTCGTAACCGCCCCAGGTGGCGCTGTCGGAGGGGTCGAGAGACCCGATCTGCTCCACGATGTCGAACGAGCCGGCGCTCCATGCCTGGAGGCTGGCAGTGAAGCCAAAGGCGTTATAGGCGGCGGGAATGAACCCGAACTGGAGGAAGGTTGAGTCCAGATCCACATCCCCGGATGTCTGGAACGTGCCCGAGACATCCAGTTTCAGCAGCGCCTTCGCGCCCGGGGCAGCAGCACCGGCATCCGCCAGGCTGATGATGAACGTATCGCCAAACCGGGCCTCGGCTGTTTGCTCATGGGATCGTTCGCCGGGGGCCAGAACCGGGCCTGACAAAGGCTCCCGGTTTGCGACGAAGGCGGACGCCCGCAGTGCGCCCTCGGCGAGATTGGCGGTGGCAGAGCCGACGAAATCGGCGTCCTGCAACGTGTCTGTGCCACCCCACGTAAACGTGCCGGACGAAACAGCGGTTGCACTGGCGACACTCTCATTGGGGCCGCCATACGTGAGGTTCGCGCGGGAACCATAGGTCTGCGCCTGCGCCAGATGGGTGACCGGTGTGGCAAGAGCCGGAGCGGTGAGGGCGGCGCAACAGGCAACGGCGGCCGCGAGTGCGGACCCCCGGAGGGTCCTTCCACGTGGCGTTCGTACGAATGGAAGTCTTTCGATCGAGGGCCTTTTTGAGGGCATGGCATCTCTCCCCGGTTGTCGGAAAAGGCGTGACGCGCTTTCGAGGCAAGACCCATGCCAGTTGGAATTATAATAGTAGTATCAATTAGTTATAATATTTTAATTTATCCTAACGAAATTATTTGTAAAAATTTCCAACAACCTATCCAGGTAGGAAAAAAGTTGCGCGATGTGCCTCGGTGCCCCCGCGCGGGACGCGCGTCGGGGCAGGGCGGCGGATGCGGGATGCTTTGGGGACCCGTCCGCCAAAGGGCCGATACGCATGCCCCTCTGCTCTGCATTCGGGAAATAGCGCTTGACCGCCAAGCCGCGCAGAAACTAAGGGAGGCGACGCGCAGGGGCGGTTAGCTCAGTTGGTAGAGCATCTCGCTTACACGGTGGCGCGAATTTCTCCCCTAAATAGTTG